>JAEEGL015505102.1_pt1 | contig 40951 bp, 27 predicted proteins | sample 9134231 | NCBI WGS metagenome assembly JAEEGL01 (sample SAMN16246548, study PRJNA631951) | gut metagenome | biome: gut microbiome; feature: rumen; material: fiber-attached | host: Bos | place: Iran: Karaj | collected 2018-10
ATACCGAGTTCCTCCAGGAAGAACTGGTGGACAAGTGGGAGTTCATGGACCGCAACGACGAGATCTTCGGCAAGTACTATGTGGAAGATCCCGGTGACAGCACCAAGTTCGAGGAAGGCGACATCATCGGCGCCCGGGACCTGCGCAGCGAGAACGCCTCGCTGGAGCGTCAGGGCATGAAGATGGTGGTGGCCCGCGAGGCCAAGCCCGCCACGGCTTCCCTGGTGCTGCAGGGTATCACCCGCGCCGCCCTCAAGACCGGTTCCTTCATCAGCGCCGCCTCCTTCCAGGAGACCACCAAGGTGCTGTCTGAGGCCGCCATCCGTGCCCGTGTGGACCATCTGGAGGGCCTGAAGGAGAACGTGATCTGCGGTCACCTCATTCCGGCCGGAACGGGTCTGAGCCGTTATCAGGACATCGTGGTGGGCTCCCGCACGGAGTACGCCGATGCCATGAACGATCTCTAGTCGTCTATTGCCCTAACTGAAAGGCCGTCCCGCAGCAGTCGGGACGGCCTTTTTTACTTGCCTATCTCCATGAGTTGTTTTTCAAACTCCTCGTTGGGACAGATGGCCGCGTTGCGCAGTTTGACCCGGTAGTTGTAAATGGTGGAAGGGGATTTCTTCAGGAATTTGGCAATCTGGGCCGATTCATTCACGCCCAGGCGGATGAGGGCGAAGATGCGCAGTTCATTGGTCAGTTTCCCTTCCGTGAGGCCTTCTCCGATGTGCTGGCCCTCTTTGAGCAGGGCGTTGAGCTGCGCCACGAAATCGGGGAATACCCCCAGGAAGGTGTGGTCGAATTCCCGGTAGAGGGTCTCCCGCTGGGTTTCGATGAACTCGTCCGAGCGCAGGGCCTGCATGATGTCCCCGAGGTCTTTTCCCTTGGCCACGTTCCTCAGCTGCGAGCGGTACTGCTCCAGGCTGTTGATATGGCTGGAGAACATGGACAGATACCGCCCCAGATAGCTGTCCTTGATGTCGTTGGCTTCTTTCACCATGAGCAGCTGCCGTTGCAGGTTGGCGTTGATGGTCTGGATTTCCTTATTGGCCTGCAGCACCTGCACCTGCAGACGCCGCACCACCAGCAGGGAGGCGATGGATGCCGTGAGGAAAAAGGCCAGCAAGGTGAGGATGATGACGATTTCCTTGAAGCGGCGCTTGTTGAGCTGGTCGTAGTCCGATGTGATGATGGGCATGAACTGGGCGATTTCTTCCAGGCAGATGCGGGCATCGGCCACGGTGGCGTCCTCATAGGCGCGCGTAATATAGGTGAAGGCCTGCTTGATCTCTCCTTTGTCCTTGAGGATGCGCGCTGTCTGTATCAAGGAGCGGGAGGGCTTGATGCCCTGTTCCAGGTCATATCGTGCGCTGATGGCATAGTGCATCAGGGCCTGGTCCATCTGCTTTTCCAGTTTGTGGGTTTTGGCGATGCAGTAATGCAGGATGGCCATTTCGTCCGACGGGAGGGCGCGGTTCTGCATGAACGTCTCCATGCGTTTTCTTCCCAGTTCCGGATGCCCCTGGTCAATGTCGTTCTCGGCCATGTAGGTCTGGTAGTACATCATGGTGCTGTCGGCCGCTTTGAATACCTGCTGCCGGTAATAGTGATCCAGGTTGTCCAGATTGCCCTCGATGGACTGGTCCTTGTTGGTGAGTTTCAGCCCGTGGTGCAGGGATGTGAGCTGCTGATAGTAGTTCATCTTGCGTTTGGGCGGCAGCGAATCTACGAATTCCAGGCTTTCCAGGATTTGTTTGGCATTGTAATACATACCGGAGACCAGGTAGCGCGAGCACAGGTCCAGGAGCGCATCGGTTATCAGCAGCGGATTGTTCATTTTCCGGGCCAAGGCTTCCTTGCGGTGTGCCATGGCCATGGCCGAGTCGACCTGGTAGGTATAGTACTCATGGAACAGGTCGTCATAGATCCAGTACTGCTGCAGCGCCTCGTCCGTACGCGACAAGCGGGTGGTGAGATCCCCGATCCGGGCCTCTTTCCACGCTGTGATTTCGCCCTTTTTCCCCATGACGAGGTCCAGTTTTTCGAGCGTATCCTTGACGGGACTGCTTCGCTGGCAGGCGGCCGACAGCAGGGCGGCCGGCAGCAGGAATACTACGTGCGCTAAAGGTTTAGGTAAGAGCATGTGGTCTTTGTTTTTTGCAAAAATAAACAATTTTACGTAAATTGATGCTACGTGACATCTACTATTTTTAGCAAATTTTGCAAAGACTAAATATTTAATATACAGTTAAATAAGTTTATAACAGGGCGTTAGTTCATCAACTAATCTCTTGACCTCTATTTTATTTACGCGTGCGATTGACGAAATTTGTGAAAACCAAGCGGATAACTAAAACTATTTCAAATCCCAATAAAAATGTTGCACAAAAAACTGTTCACCGTGCTGGCCATACTGATGGGTATGGCGGCCTCCTTTGGCGCTTATGCGCAAAAGCTGACAGTGAGCGGCACCGTTCGTGACAATGTCGGTCCCGTGGTGGGAGCGGTTGTCCAGGCCAAGGGTGCCAACGCTGTTACGGACATGGATGGCAAGTTCACCATCTCGGTAGCTGCCAATGACATGCTTGAGGTTTCCTGCCTGGGCTATGTTTCCCAGCAGGTTCCTGTGGATGGACGCAGCCATATCACCGTTGTCTTGGAAGAAGACAGCTTCGTGATTGAAGATGCCGTGGCCGTGGGTTACGGTACCATCAAGAAGACGAACCTGACCGGTGCTGTATCCGTCATCAAGTCTGAATCCCTGCAGGACCGGTCGGCCCTGGATGTGGGTCACATGCTGCAGGGTACGGTCCCCGGCCTGAACGTTACGTCCGGTTCCGGCCGTCCCGGCCAGGCCGCCACGCTGAATATCCGTGGTTGGAACTCCATCAACGGTGGCAGCCCGCTGGTCCTTATCGACGGTGTGGAAGGGGACATCCAGTATGTGAACCCCGCCGACGTGGACAACATCTCCGTGATCAAGGATGCCGCCGCCGCGGCCATCTACGGTGCCAAAGGTTCGGCCGGTGTGATCCTGGTCACCACCAAGAGCGGCAGCAAGGAAAAGGACGGCCGCGCCAAGGTGTCCTACAGCGGCCGCTTCGGTGTCACCGCCCCCACCACCTCCACGGACTATGAGACCCGCGGCTACGACTCCGTGTACCTGAACAACTTGTTCTGGGCTACCTACAGCCCGGGTACCAAGTATGCCAACTACACCGATGAAGACATGTACGAGCTGTATATCCGCCGTAACGACGTCGTGGAAGACCCGTCCCGTCCCTGGGTGGTCATTTCCCAGGATGCCACCGGCCGCGACGTCTATAACTACTATGCCAATACGGACTGGTACCATGTGCTGTACAACGACATCAAGCCCACTACCAGCCACACCATTACCATGAGCGGCGCTACGGATGCCGTGAGCTACATGGTGTCCGGCGGCTACACCTATGAGCAGGGTATGTTCAAGCAGCGTCCCGACAACTACAAGCGGGTGAACCTGCGTGCCAAGATTTCCTTCGACGTGACGGACTGGCTGCGTATCGGCTCCAACACCAGCTACTTCAACAGTGCCTACTTCTATCCGGGCCAGAGCGGTATCAACAACAACTTCGCCAAGAGTACCGTGCATGCCCTGGCCAGCTATCCGGCCACCAACCCGGACGGTACCCAGCTCTATGCCACCAAGTACAACGGCTACCAGCTCATGGACGGCCTGTTGATGATGCTCGCCGACGACCACTTCAATCAGGACAATGTGGACAACCTGAGCGAGACCCTCGATTTCACCCTGAAGCCTTTCGAGGGGTTCACCATCAAGGGTGACTACACCTATGCGCTCAAATATACCCGTTATATGAACCGCGCCGTGAACAGCGACTATTCCGTCTATCCCGGCGAGATACTTACCAAGAATGACAAGGATCCGTTCCTGGATGTGCTCTCGGAAAGCGCCAACACCAATATCTATCAGGTGTACAACCTCTACGGCACCTACGAGCACAGCTGGGCCGAGGCCCACAACCTCAAGCTCATGGCCGGTGTCAACTACGAAACCCGCTGGATCAAGGACCTGGGCGCCAAGGGTTACAACCTGTATTCCACGGAACTCAACGACCAGGACCTGGTGGGTGCTACGGAGAATTTCCCCGAGGAAGGCATGTCCAACAAGCGCATGGAAACCAGCGGCGGCCAGAACGAACTCAAGACCGCCGGTTACTTCGCCCGTCTGAACTACGACTACAAAGGCCGCTACCTTCTGGAACTGAACGGCCGTTATGACGGTTCTTCCCGTTTCCTCCGCGGTCACCGCTGGGTGTTCTCCCCGTCGGCCTCGCTGGGTTGGAGAGTGTCCGAAGAGCCTTTCTTCAAACCGCTCCGCAGCTGGTGGGACAACGCCAAGGTCCGCTTCTCCTACGGTCAGCTGGGCAACCAGCAGATGAGCGCCTACTATCCTGCCATCCGCACCGTTTCCACCGACGGCAAGTCTTCCTACCTGCTGGGCGGCGCCAACCTGCCGCAGGCCAGCCTGAGCGCCCCGGTTTCTTCCGGCCTCACCTGGGAACGTTCCATCCAGAGCAACCTGGGTATTGACATGGCCTTCCTCCAGAACCGTCTGGAAATCAGTGCCGAAGCCTATATCCGTGACACCAAGGACATGCTCACCGCCGGTGAGTCGCTGCCTGCCGTGTACGGTGCATCGGCCCCGAAGGAAAACGTGGCCGACCTCCGCACCAGAGGTTATGAATTCACCATCGGCTGGAGAGATTCCTTCAAGCTGGGTGGCAAGCCTTTCAACTACGGCGCGAGCGTGGTCTTCTCCGACTACATCTCCCATATCACCCGCTTCAACAATCCCAACAAGCTCTTCGCCAAGGATTATTATGTGGGCATGACCTACGGTGAAATCTGGGGCTACCACGTGGACGGCCTCTTTGCCACCGACGAGGAAGCCCAGAGCTACGCCGTGGACCAGAGCAAGGTGAACGACGCCCAGATCTTCCCCAACGGCCTGTTCGCCGGTGATATGAAATTCGCCGACCTGGACGGCAACGGCAAGATTGACAAGGGTGCCGAAAAAGTGGGCGACAGCGGTGACTGGCAGATCATCGGCAACAGCCAGCCCCGTTACAACTACGGCGTGAACCTGAACGCCTCCTGGAACGGCTTCGACCTGGCCGTCTTCTTCCAGGGTATCGGCAAGATGGACTGGTATCCCGCCGGTGACGCCCGTTCCTTCTGGTTCCTGTATGCCCGTCCCTACCAGACCTTCTTCCCCCGCGACTTCCTGGACGATTGCTGGAGCGAGGACAACCCCGACGCCTACTATCCGCGTCCCCGCGGCTATGTGGCCATGAACGCCACCCGTCCCCTGGGTGTGACCAATGACCGTTACCTCCAGAATATCGGCTACCTGCGCCTGAAGAACCTCACCTTCGGCTATACGCTTCCTGAAAAGCTCACCCAAAAGGTTTCCATCAGCAAGCTCCGTCTGTATTTCACCGGCGAGAACCTGTTCTACTGGTCTCCCGGCCTGCACGGCAAGTTCGTGGATCCCGAAATGGCCATGACCGGCGGTCAGATGCGTCTGTATCCCTGGCAGAAGAGCTTCATCTTCGGTATTGACATAACCCTCTAATGAATCCAGCCATGAAAAAGATATTATTTCCTGTTCTCTTGATGCTTGCCGGGTTCGCTTTCACCGCATGCGACGACCTCCTGGACGCCGTGCCCAAGGATAAACTCACCGAGGACACTTTCTTCAAGAGCGAGAGTGAGCTCCGGGCCTTTGCCATCGTCTTCTACGATGCCTTCCCCAGTGAAACCCTCTATATGGCCAGCGATGACCATTATACCCAGAACAACATGTCCAACGAGGGCATGGGCAAACGCACCATCCCTGCCAGCGGCAGTGGCTGGAGCTGGGGCGCCCTGCGCAACATCAATACCCTCCTGGAAGATGCGTCCCACTGCCCGGACCAGGCAGTCCGCGTAAGATACGAGGCCCTCGCCCGTTTCTTCCGCACCTACTTCTACTTCGAAAAAGTCAAGCGTTTCGGCGACGTGCCGTGGTACGACCATACCCTGGGTTCCACCGAGACGGAGCAGCTCAACCGTCCCCGCGACAGCCGTGAGTTCATCATGCAGAAGATGATCGAAGACATCGATTTCGCCATCGAAAACCTTCCCGCCGCCAAGAGCGCCTACGAGGTGACCAAATGGACCGCGATGGGCCTGAAGTCCCGTTTCCTGCTGTTTGAAGGCACCTTCCGGAAGTACCATGCCAACGGCCCGTTCCTCCAGACCCTTCCCGCCGATGCCAAGTCTTACACCTGGTATCTGGAGGAGTGCGCCAAGGTTTCCAAGGAATTCATCCAGACCAGCGGTTACGGCCTGCATCCCGACTATTTCGAACTGTTCCACTCCCTGAACGTGACGGACCTCATGGACGAAGTGATCATCGGCCGCGACTATAACAAGGCCTATGGCGCCATGCACAGCGCCGGCAACTGCATGACCGTAGGTTCCATGGGTTGCCCCGCCGCCACCAAGAAACTCGTCGCCAGCTTCCTGATGAAGGACGGCTCCCGCTTCACCGACAAGGCCGGCTGGGAAACCATGAACTTCGCCCAGGAATGCGAGGGCCGCGATCCCCGTCTGGCCATGAGTATCCGTACGCCCGGCTACAAGCGCATGGGTCAGGATAGTTTCTGCGCTCCCGATTTCAAGGTGAGCTTCTCCGGTTACCACCCCGACAAGTACATGACCACGCTGGACCAGGACGTTTACAACTCTTGCGACGTGGACCTCATCATCATGCGCGCCGCCGAGATCTATCTCAACTACGCCGAGGCCGTGGCCGAAGCCGGTTCCATCTCCCAGGAAGACCTTGACCTGTCCGTGAACCAGCTGCGCAGGCGCGTCGGCATGCCCTCTCTTTCCCTGACAGAGGCCGACAGCAATCCCGATCCGTTCCTCACCAACCGTGCCTATGGCGGCTATCAGAGCAGCGTCCTCATGGCCGACGCCCACAAGGGCGTGATCCTCGAAATCCGTCGCGAGCGTGCCGTCGAACTGTGCCAGGAAGGCCACCGCTATTACGACCTCATGCGCTGGAAGGAAGGTTGGGTGTTCGAGGCCCCCTTCTACGGCCAGTATTTCCCCGGCGTGGGTGTCTATGACGTGGATGGCGACGGCTCGGCCGACTTCGAAATCTTCAGCGACAAAGCCACTTCCACGGCTTCTTCCACCAAGCAGATCAATACCGATGTGTTCCTGTCCGGCGGCAATTCCGGCCTGATCTGGCTGCACAAGGATATCGAGCGCAGCTGGAACGAAAATAGGGATTACCTGTATCCCATCCCTACGGACGACCGCAACCTCACCGAAGGCGCCATCACCCAGAATCCTGGTTGGGACGACGGTCTTGTATTCTCTAAATAAAGCGTGATTATGAAAAAGTATACTTTGCATTTTCTTCTCGTCGCCCTGGCCGTCGCCGCCGTGTCCTGTAACAAAACCGAGACCGAGCAGCAGCCTGAGGCCAAGATGAAAGGTATGTTCTATACCAAAGTAATCTCTGAAGACCCCATCGTGGAGATCACTCCCGGAAAGACCAAGACCATCGGTGTACGTGCCCTGGCCGATACGCTGAACGGCTCGGTCTCCGACATTACCCTCACGATCGCCTTCAAGGGCGATCTCGATGCGGTGGCCGCCTACAACAGCGCCCATGGCACCTCCTATCTCCCTTGCCCCGGATCGGCCTATGAGTTTGTCACCAACGAGGTGATGATGCCCCGTTACGGCGTCAACTCCAGCACGGCCAAACTCAGGCTCTCCAGCTCGGGTCTGGAGGACGGTGAGACCTATGTCCTGCCCGTCATCATTGACAAGGTGGTGGAAACCGACAACTGGGAACTCTCCGCCAATCCTTATTCCTTTGTCGTGCTCAAGAAGGCCTATGTGGCTCCTAACGCCGGCTCAGGTACCGAGGCCGATCCCTACAACCTCTACACCGTGGCCGACCTGCTGGCCATGTCCGAGAAACTGGAAGAGGAAAAGATGATCTATTTCCGCCTGCAGGCCGACATCGACATGGCCGGCGTGAAGTGGATGCCTCTGAACTTCGCCAGTCCCTACAAGCTGTTGATTGACTTTGACGGCAACGGACACACCATTGACAATTTCTCCTGCGATTTCGCCAACTATCCGTCCTTCTTCGGCGTGCTGTACGGCAACTGCCATGATGTCACCTTCACCAATCCGGTGATCGAGAGCGAAGTGGGCGGCGCCACGGGTATCGTGGGCAGCTACTGCGGCACCGGCGGCCTCCCCGGCGAGGCACACAATGTGCACGTCGTAAACGGCCGCGTGACCTCTCCCGGCGGTAACAAGAACGGCACCGGCGGCCTCTTCGGCCGTATTACCGGCGCCAGCATCACCGCCTGCTCGGCCGATGTGGAAATCGAGAGCGGCGAGGATTATGTGGGCGGCATCTTCGGTTACGACAACGGTACTTCCCATGTGAGCGACTGCTGGACCACCGGTAAGGTGAAGGCCGGCTCCAAGGTGGGCGGCATCGGCGGCGGCTTTATCAAGGCCGGATCCACCATGTACAACTGCTACTCCCTGATGCAGGTGGAGGGCAGCTTCCAGGTGGCCGGTATCCTGGGCCACGCCAACCTGGACCAGAAGGCAGCCAACGATACCAACGAGCCCGGCAACCATGTGGAATGCTGCATCGCCTGGAATTCTTCCGTCGCCGCTACGGCTACCGATGGTGCCGAGCACTACAGCAGCGGTATCATCGTGGGCTTTACGGCCCTGAAGAACTTCCTGGTGGACAATTTCCACAAGGCCGACTTCAACTTTGCGGAAAGCGCCAAGAATGCCGAACTGGGTTATGTGGCCTACGACCAGCCCAATTCCGGTCCCGGCAGCCCGCTGATGCACGGTTCCAATACCTACGACTTCGCCTACCACGGCAGGACGGCCGGCGCCAGCGCGACCGTGAGCTCCCTGGCCAGAAGCCTGGGGTGGAGTGAGACCATCTGGGATCTCAGCGGTGAGTTCCCCGTGCTCAGGAAGGGCGGTTCCACCGACGAGAATCCCGATGTGACGCCCGGCGGCCAGCTTCCCGATTTCGATGAAAACGAGTTCTATAACTAGTAAATGCATCAGATTATGAAAACAAGATACATCATTGCCTTGTCCATCCTTGCCGCAGTCGTTTCCTGCAACAAGACGGAGCAGCTTGAACCCCAGGCTTCCGGTGATCTGGTGACCATTACCGCCATCCTTCCCGACGCTGCCGACGTGAAAGGCGCGAGCATGAAGACCAGCCTGTCCTGGACCTGGAACGAAGGCGACAAGATTACGGTCATCGGCGAAACCACCGAGACCTTCAAGATCAAGGACGGCTTTGGCCCCAAGAAGGCCGAATTCGTGGGTAAGGCCGTGAAGGGCAGCTCCTTCACCATCCTCTATCCCGGCCTGGATGCCAGCGAGAGCGACTGGAACGGCCAGGTACAGAAGGGCAACAACGACATGTCGCACCTCAAGTACCAGGCAGCCCTGAACAACGTGGATGAGTACACCACCTTCGCCTTCAACGACGATTGGGCCGAGGCCCATATGGGTACACTCAAGCAGACGGGCGTGCTCAAACTCACGCTCTCCCTGCCTGCCGGGATGACCCAGCCCGAATCCGTTTCCGTGAGTGCCGACCAGCCCATCTTCTTCTCCGGCAACGCCGAGGAGTCCCAGACCAGTTCGCTGGTCCTGCATATCGAGGACTGCACCGTGGCCGAGGAAGAGCTGGTGGCCTGGTTCACCACGTCCTGGAACGAGGCCGCCGTGGCCGCCGGGACCACCCTCTATGTGACGATCTCCGGTGAAGGCAAGACCTACAGCCGCGACGTCATCATTCCCAAGGCTTCGGCCATCAAAACCGGTTTTGTCAACCTTTTCACCCTGGCGGGTGACGGTTGGGCCGACGAGGCGGTGAATGCCCACTATGCCGGCGGAAAGGGCACCCAGGCGGCCCCCTGGATCATCCAGACCAAGGAGCAGTTGGGCTGCATGGCCGGCGATATGGTGGACGGTTCCATCCGGTATTTCAGGCTGGATGCCGACGTGGATCTCACGGGTGAAAGCTGGACTCCGCTCAATGGCGGCGAAGGCAACAAGCAGTACATCAGCTTCGACGGCGCGAATCACAGCATCAAGGGTCTCGGCACGTCGCTCTTTGCGGTCCTGGTGGGCTCTGTAAAGGATCTGGTGATTGAAAACGCCAGCGTGGACGGTGGCGACGCCATCGCCGGTATCCTGGCTAATACCGTGGGCGAAGGCGTGGAAACCAGCATCGTGAACGTGGATATCAAGAACAGTTCCATTACCGGTGCCACCTATGTGGGTGGTCTTATCGGTGAGTCCGATGTGGTATGTACCATCTCTGATTGCGATGTCATCAACACCAACGCTTCCGGTACGCTCACCGGCGGTGTCGTGGGCTTTATCAACCATGTCGTGAGCATGGCCCGCTGCTCGTATCAGGGCGGTACGGTTACCGCTTCTGCGCGTTATGCCGGCGGTCTGGTGGGATCGGTGGGACAGTTTGAAGGAACGGTCATTTCCGACTGCTCCGTCAAGGATGCTGTCATCGACTCCAAGGCCGACCGCGTGGGCGGTGCCATCGGCCAGCTCCAGCAGAAAACGCAAATTAGCAAGCTCCAGGTGGAGAATACCAACGTGAAGGGTAAGCAGAACGTGGGTGGCGCCGTGGGTGTGTGCTATGGTAGCGTTTCCGGCAGCCGTGTCAGCGGCGGCAAGATCGAATGCACCAATACGGGTAACTCCACGGCGGCGAACCTGGGCGGTTTTGCCGGGTATTTCCAGCATGGGACCATGACCGCCTGCTCGGCCTCTGCCTCCATCGGCGAAGGCCTCAGCGGGGGAGCCGTCGGTGCCAACATGGGAGGCCTTGTGGGCAATTTCCAGAAGGGTACCATCGAGAAGTGCTATGCTACGGGCTCTGTGGCCGGTTCTTATCGCTATGTGGGCGGCCTGGTCGGCATTGCCGATACCGCAGAAGACAAGGTGATCACCGACTGCTATTGCACGGGCAACGTGTCGGCCAACTCCTATACGGGCGGCCTGATCGGCGGTCATAACAACGGCAAGCTCACGGTGACCCGTTGCTATGCTTCCGGCGATGTCAATGCCAGCGGTTTTGCCGCCGGCGGCCTCATGGGTTACATTAAACTCCAGACCGTGACTGTTGAAAAGAGCGTGGCCTGGAATGCCCAGGTGACGGCTACCAGCATTGGCGAGACCAACTGGAGCAGCGCGGCTGTCGTGGGTGTGGCTTTCCCCACCTGCACGCTAACCGACAACTATCGTAATCCGGCCATGGCCCTGACAGCCTTCTGGGTGCCGGAGGCCGATTACCAGCACGCCAATGTGAGTGCCGGCAGCCCGCTCATCAAGCAGGACGGAACACCTTCCGCGGCAACCGCGCTGTCCAACGGCCAGGACGGCTATCCTCATTTCCCGTATCACGGAAAGGTGGAAGCCGGCAAGACGCTGTCCCAGCTTGCCTCTACTACCCTCGGCTGGTCTTCCGATACCTGGGATTTCAGCGGAGATACGCCTAAATTGAAATAATGATGAAACTGAAAAGAATCATTCTTCTGTGTGTTATCTTGCCCCTGCTCTTCGGCTGCGGGGGCAAGAAAATCACACACGATCTGCCCGCCCCTCCTACCCCTACCAAGCCTACGGACCCTTCCGGTGGCGAAGGCCATGAAGAAGGGGGTGAAGGCGGCGGCACCACGACTCCCGGCGAGTGGGAAAAGAATCGCGGCAAAGTGGTGACCCCTTCCGGTGCGGGCTGGACCAGTAAAACCGTCCGTGAGGGCATTACCTACTATGCTTTCTCCGGGACCGACCCGATTACCGGCCTGGCCCAGAATGTCTGTGCCATCGATGTGGACCTATCCAAAAACCAGTACGCCGTGCAGCTGGCCTACTCTCAGCCTGCAGCCACCACCTCGGCGGTCCATGCCAAGTACAATGCCATCGCCACCATGAATGCGGGGTATGAGGCCGGATCCATTTATATCCGGATTGACGGCAGGGACAAATCCAGCCTGCCCAATACGCAGATTGGTACCACGGGCGTTCCCAACTGGAAGAGCGAGGCGGGCTTTTTCTGTGACGGCGAGCGGAGCCTCAGTATCAAAAAGGCCGAGACGCTCATCCGTCCCTATATCTCGCCTTCTTCGGACAAGATGGCCGCCTACATCAGCAGCCAGCGCAATTTCTATTTCAATTGCCCCGAGAAGTACGTGATCTCCAGTTCTCCCATGCTGATTGACGATTTCCAGCCGGTAGGGGAGACCTTCATCGACTACTCCATCGGCAATTGGAGCAAGCTGAATACGGAGGAGGCACAGTATCACCAGCGGCATCGGCATCCCCGTTCCGCGGTGGCACTGACGGAAAACAAGCACTTCATCATGATGGTCGTGGATGGTCGTCAGAGCAAGTTCGCCGAAGGCATGTCGGCCAAGGAACTCACGCAGTTCTTCGTGGCCAATTTCAATCCGCAGTACGCCCTCAACATGGACGGAGGCGGCTCTACGGCCATGTGCGTCGAGGGGCTGGGCAACGCCTCCACCCACGTGGTGGATGTCCCCATCAATGACAACAAGAAGGGTAACGAGCGTGCCCGCGACACGCATTTTATTATCGTGGCCAAGTAGTACCCTCTCTTCTCTGATAAAAGCCGCGTTGCATCATCTCTTTGCAACGCGGCTTTTTTGTATCCTTTATTACCTTTTTTACCTATTTGTGCAATCTACTAAATTGCTACGTGTGGCAATTTGTTATTTGATTGATTATTAGCGTGATAAAACTTGTTTAGCAGGGTATCATCTACTACTAATGTTTCGAATGCTCTTTTATTTGCGCGCGTGATAATATATTTTTGCATAGCACACATAATCCAAGCGTAAACCTAAAACAGTCCATGCATATGAAACGAGTTATTCTGCTGTTCAGTGCCCTGCTGGCTGTCCTTTCCACTGTAGGATGTACCAGGGAAGAAATGGATGCTCCAAGTGTTCCCCAGATGACCATCCGGGCTACCATCCCGGGAGATCCCCTCGCCAAAGCTTCGTTCAGCGAACGGGAGGGAGGTGGTCTGACACTTTCCTGGCAGGAAAATGACAGTATCCGTCTGGTGGATATTGATGACGAAACGAACAGTGCCGTCTTTGGCATCCTTCCGGGCTTTTCCAAGACGGTGGCGCAGTTTTCGGGAGATGCGCCGGCCATGGGTGATTATTTCAATGTCTATTGCCCCGGCGCCGATCCGGCCGGCCTGACACAGAACGGGAATGGCAATCTGGATCACCTGGTCTTTACCGCCGTGCTCGAGAGCGTAGCCCGCGAAGACCTGACCGATATTGCCTTCAATTCGGAGTGGGCCGACGACCATGGCTGCACCTTCCATCGTGGCGGCATCGTCAAGCTGGTCCTGAACCTGCCGGCTTCCGTCAAGGCCCCCAAGAAGGTGGAACTGGCCTTTTTCAACGGTGATACCACGCCCGAGGAATCCCTGGCCCTGAATATCGCAGGCGTGAACCTGGCCACGGAGCATGTCCTCACCGCCTATCTCCAGAGCAGCTGGGGAGACGGCGAGGGAATTGAATTCTCCGACTTTACTTTGAAAGTTACGGACGGTGACGGCTCCTGCTACACCTCCGCCAAAGCGGTGCCCGGCGGCACCGCCACCCTGATGCCGGGCTGCCAGAACATCATGGATATGCGCAGCAGCGGTCTCTCCTTCCAGGAGGAACTGTTTGCCGGCGGCGACGGCACCAGGGACAATCCCTACCTCATCGCCAACGCCAAGCACCTGGACAACATGCACACAAGCGGCATCCTGAAGTCCCAGGAGCGCGTCTACTTCCGGCTCATTGACGACATTGACATGGAGAGCTATCTCCAGAGTCACACCTGGTTACCCCTTAATTCGGCAAGCCCTTACGACAAAATCATCGACTTTGACGGAGATGGTCATACCATTGACCACTTCTCCTGTTCCTTTGATGCTACGGGTCTTTCCGACCCGGCGCATGCGGCGAATAGCAAACCTTCTTTCTTCGGCCTGTTGTATGGTTCCTGCTACGATGTGAATTTTACCCATGCTTCCATTACCACCAATTATGGCACTGCCGGTATTCTGGGCGGTTACATAGGTTACAGCGCAATGAAGGCTGTGGTTTCCAACGTCCATGTGCAGGGAACCGTTACCAAGACCCAGAATGAGAATAAAGGTGATTCCGGTGTCGGCGGTCTGGGCGGACGTATTGCCTTCGCTTTCATTGATTCCAGCAGCGCCGATGTTACAGTTAACTGTACGGTACAGCAGTATGCGGGCGGCCTTTTTGGCATTGACTATGGTGATGCCTCCCGCGTGCGCAATTGCTGGACCACCGGCGTGGTTCATGGGGATCAGCGTGTGGGCGGTATTTGCGGCGGCCTCATCCGTCAGGATACCCAGCTTATCAATTGCTTCTCTACGGCAACGGTGGATGCCTTGCGCTGTGGCGGTGGCATTGCCGGTCATTGTAATATGGACAACAATACGGCAGGCACGCCGGAGACCCTTACGCCCGGTTATGTTATCAAAGGGTGTATTGCCTGGCAGACGGCTCTCCAGACCCGTACCAAGAACAATCCCAGTGGAGACTTCTGGAGCTCGGGGGCAGTCGTTGCCTATACGGCCAGAAAGAACTACCTGACAGATTGCTATAGGAATCCAAATATGGACTTCCAGGACTACGCTGCGGTATTTACGCTCTACGACCAGGAAAATGCCGATCCTTCCACGCCGCTTTCCATTTCCAATCCGAATCCGACCCAATACACGCACTATTATCCCTATCACGGGAAGACGGCCGCAAGCAGCAGGCTTTCTACCGTAGCGCAGGGGCTTGGATGGGACAGTACGGTCTGGGATTTCAGCGGCGACACCCCGGTGCTCACCGGCGTCGTGGAAGCAGAACCGGCCGGAGAAGAACCGGTGAGCGGCCAGCCTTCCGTGGAGGCCCTGGCCTATGGCACGAATCTGGGCCGCGCCTTCCCGGGAACCACCTCGGCACGTGGATCGAAGTCCGCCACCCAGGATGGTATCACTTGGACCGTGGAGCAAGTGGCGCCCGGCATCCGGTATTTCCATGCCAGCGGATATGTCAACACCAGTTGGATGGAAAATGGTACACATTCGCAGGAACTCTTCGTCATTGACTACGATCTCAGCAATACCAACTACGATGTGAAGATTGTCCATGCCTCGCCTTCCTGCGTTGCCTCGCAGGTACATGCTGCCACGGGTGCCATCGCCACCATCAATGGCGGTTACGAAATCGGATCCATTGCCGTCAAGGCCAATACGCAATATACCTGGGAAAAGGCGAATGCCGCGTTGGATGACAATGTTTTGAATAACATCAAGGCCAATAGTGAGACGGTGGTCAATTATACATACGGTATTCCGAAATCCTATGTGCCCAACAATACCATCTCCAATACGGGCGCATACAACTGGAAGAGCGAAGGCGCGTTCTACTGCGACGGCCATCAGGGCGTGCGGATAGGTTTTGACGGTTATGACGGCGGTGCAACCGATAAAAACGGTACCGGTACGCGCACCAAAACCGTCCAGCAGGAGCGTCTGTGGTATAAATTCGGTACGGCCAATGAAGTGGCCTTCGTCTCCAGCGCTCCTATCCTGGATGCCAATTATGTGCGTTTCGGCCAGACCTTCAAGGACCGTTGCGTGAACAGCGGAAGCGGCTCCTCGGAAGAGCCCCAAACGCACCAGACGGGTGCCTATCCCCGCACGGCCGTGGCCATCGCCTATCCCGACAATGACAATTCGCCCCATTTGCTGCTGATCGTTGTGGACGGCCGTTATGCGGATGGTTATGGCGGCTATGGTTACAGCGCCTACTGGCTGGAACGCCATATCGCCAACGCCTTCGGCCCCAAGTATATGCTCAACCTGGACGGCGGCGGTTCCACCACCATGTGTGTGGCGGGTAAGGGTGCCAGCAGTACCCATGTGGTGAACTATCCTTGTGACAACCGCGGAAGCAAGAGTCAGATTCACGACCACGACGGTCAGCGCGCCCGCGATACCTTTATCTGCATTGTCCCTGCCAACTAAGAAGTACAGAACCATGAAACGCAATGAATACATCCCGCCTCAGGTAGAGGTAGTGAAACTCACCATGGAATCTTTCACCATGGCCTCCGGTCTGGAGGATTATGACGACAACCCCATTTTCGGTGCACCGGCCCTGGGCGGCACGCCTGAACAGTTTGATGTTTTTGGCCTATGAGACAGATCCGTTTCCTGACAGCAGCACTTGTCCTGCTGACCTCCTCCTGCATCAAGGAGAACCCTTCCGGCGACAAACCCACCCCGGAAGGCAGCCAGATTACCATCCGCGTGAGCATGCCCGACCAGCCTCTGAGCAAGGTGTCCTTCACGCCGGAGGAGAACAACCTTCGCCTGGCCTGGCAGAGCACGGACTGCATCCGTGTCATCTGCGGCGACAAGTCGGAGGTATTCACCGTCTCCAAGCTCATCTCCAACCATGAGGCCGAGTTCACCGGCAAGGCCCTCTCCGGTTCGTCCTTCACCATCCTCTGCCCTGGCACGTATGCGAGCGTGGAGGAGGCCGAGGCCGATGGTGCCAGTCCGGCCCAGGAGGCCAACGGAAGTACGGCGCATCTGGCCTACCGGGCCCTTCTTTCCGGCGTGGACAGTTATGAAAACGTGGAATTTAAGGCAAACTGGGCCCAGACCCATGGCGGCAGCCTCAAGCTGGGCGCCGCCGTCAAGCTCCAGGCCACCCTGCCTGCCGGTGCCGGCGCGCTGAAAGAGCTGGGATTCCGGCTGCGGGACAAGGACTATACCCTGCCGCTGGATAATGTAGATGTATCGGCCGATGAGAACGTGCTCACGGCCTATATGATGCTTCCCTGGGAGAATATCCCCCTGCCCCATGGCACCCAGGTTCCCGTCTATGTGACGGACGCCGATGACGAGGTCTATTCGGCCTCGCTCACGGTGAGCGGGGACAAGATTGTCCAGCAGGGCAGCCTGAATACCTTCCTGCATGTGAATCTGGCCCTGCAGCCCTTTGCGGGCGGGGACGGTTCGGCCGAAAACCCCTATCTCATTGCGAATGCCCGGCAGCTGAACAATATGCATAACAGCGGCGTGCTGGTGGGCGGACAGACCAAGTATTTCCGCCTGCTCAAGGACGTCAATGCTTCCACCATCACCAACTGGGCGCCCCTCAACACGGCGGGTACCTTTGACAAGGGAATCGATTTCGACGGCGCCGGGTTCACCATCTCCGGGCTCAAGAGTTCGGGAACCACGTATGCCAGTTTTGCCGGCGTGCTGTATGGCAACATCCATGATGTGACCTTCAGCGGCGCCACCATCAACGCCACCTCCAAATGCGGCGTGGTGGCCGGCTTCCTGGGCACCACCACCAACGATTATGCCCGTGTGGCTACCTGCAGCGGGGTTACGGTGACGGACTGCTCCGTGACCGGCACCAACTTCGCCGCCGGTTTTGCCGGTCAGACGCGGGGCAAGGGCGCCGTTACGGATTGCAAGGTGATCAATACCACGGTGAACGGCACCAGCTATCTGGGTGGCTTTACGGCCCAGGCCGATATCTCCGGCGTGGACAAGTACGAGGTCCCGGTCATCTTCACCAACTGCGAGGTGGACGGCGTCGTGCTCAACCAGAACCAGGCCTCGGCCAGCTCTTCGCTGTACACGGGCGGCTTTATCGGCTACACCTACCAGGCCGTTTCGTTTGTCGGGTGTAAGGTGAAAGGCTGCACCATCAAGGCCGACAAGGCTGCTGTGGACCATATCGGCGGCTTCGTGGGCAAGACCGACTATGCCGGCGCCAACTTCCATCACTGTGATGTGGACGCCGCCACCACCATCACCGCCCTGGGCAGCAACGTGGGCGGCTTCGTGGGCTTTGCCTATGTGCCGGATTCCTATAACACCTGCACCTCGGCGGCCAAGGTGACTGTCTCCGGATCGGCCAAGCCCATCCATACGGGCGGCTTCGCGGGCCATGCCGCCGGCGCCGCCACCTTTACCGACTGTACGGCCTCGGGGGATGTGACGAGTTCCTGGGTATATACCGGCGGCTTTGCCGGATATGCCGAGAATGCCTCCTTTACGAAGTGTCATTACAACGGCGGCACCGTGAGTTGTTCGGCCAGCGGAAATAATGCCCAGGTGGGCGGTTTTGTGGGCGGTGTTACCCATGGGGTGAGCCTCGTCTCCTGCGAGGTGAGCGGCGCCCGGGTGACAGCTCCTTCGGCCGGCCGCACCGCTGGTTTTGCGGGTCAGCTGGGAAACAGCATCACGGAAAGCAACCAGCTCTCGGTGAACCAGTGCGCCGTGAAAAATACGGCCGTGGAAGGGGCTGTGAATACCGGCGGCTTCGTGGGCGTGCTGTATGAGTCGCTTTCCGGCTGCTGGGTGGAGGGAGGCTCCGTCACGGCCCGGGCCGACGGCTGCGGCGGCTTCGCCGCGTTCATCCAGAAGGCTGATGTGACCCATTGCTACACCACGGCCGCCGTCAATGGCGGTTCCTATGCCGACGTGGGCGGCTTTGCCGGCCTGGCCTGGCAGGGAAGTTTACAGTATTGCTACAGCGCTGGTGCCCAAAGCGGTTCGGGTACGAACCGGGCTGCGTTTTTGTCGCGTTGCGCGCAGCAGGGCACCAACCCTGTGGCATCTGTTTCCTCTTGTATCGGCTGGCATGCCTCGCTGCCGTTCTGCGGCTCCAATACCGTGGGGGCTACGTTCACCGACTGTTATGCGGGTACCGAAGGTTCCGTATCGACCCGGGCGCAGGAGCAGACCTGGCCGGCCTCCGTCTGGAACCTGGATGGCAGCATGCCCGTGCTCCTGGCCGTTCCCAGCCGCATCCGGGCCATCTTCGTGGGCGACAGCATCACCTGGCAGTGGGCGCGCAACGAAGGTGCGTACAGCAAGAGCAACTATCCCCTGAAAATACCCTTCAATCCGGCCTACATGACGGACGACGGCACCAACATCCATGTGAAGTTCCACCCGGGATTCTTCAGTGGCAACGGTTTCATTGACAAGGGTATCAGCGGTCAGAACACCACCCAGATGCTGGCCCGTTTCCAGCGGGATGTCGTGGACCTGAACCCCATGGCGGTGGTAATCATGGGCGGAACCAACGACCTGGCGCAAGGCTTCGCCAAGGAGCAGACGCTCGCCAACCTGTCGGCCATGGCCGAGATGGCCGATGCCGCCGGGATCCGGGTGGTCCTCTGCTCCATCACCCCCAACAACGACAGCTATTCCAAACTGAGCAACCCCAAGACCAAGGGCGCGCACATCATCACCCTGAACGGCATGATTCAGGACTATGTCACGTCCAAGGGCTTCACCTATTGCAACTACTGGGATTCCCTGGTGGCCGAAGACGGCCTGTCCCTGAACGAAGCCTATCGGCTCTACGACAACCTCCATCCCGGCCCCGACGGCTATGACGTGATGGAACCCATCATCCTGTCCATCCTTTCCGGAATTATCAATTAAACACAAAACATATGTCACAATTTTCACAAAAACAGGTTTACACCCCTCCTGTGGCGGAGGCGGTCCTGATTGAGTTTGAACCGTGTATGGGTGATGCGAGCAATACGTTGCAGGATATGGAAGGGAATCCCATCTATGATGAGTTGTTCTATTAATAGGGGAGGAATGCATATGAAACAGATTAACCGCTTTTCCATCCTGCTGCTCGCAGGTCTTGTGTTTGTCTTCTCCTGTGCCAAGGAGCAGGCCGATTCGCGCAAAGAACTCGCTTCCGGGAATGAATCGGAGGAAGTCCAGGCCCCGGCCGGAAAGCCGGTGACCATATCGGCCCTGTTGTCCGACGTGGTGACCAAAGTGAGTTTTGACCCCTCCTTTGATGCCGTGAACGACAAAAAACTGGAGAGCCTCTCTCTCTGCTGGGAGTCCACCGATAAACTTTTGGTGGCCGATCATGACAATCCCGGCAATGCAGCCCTCTTTGACCTGACGGGCGGGGAAGGCACCAAGAAGGCCGTATTCTCCGGAACCGCCCCGGCGGGCGCGACATCCTATGATGTGTCCATCGTGCATGGGGATGTCACCTATGGCAGCCAGACCCAGGCCGATGACGGGGACGCCTCCCATCTCCAACTGATTGCGTCCAAACAAAACATCAGCGACCTCTCGACCATCACGTTCGACGAACTCAACAGTGTCCTGGCCATCACGGCACTGATGCCGGAAGGCGTGGCCGGTGGCATCCGGTACGTGGATATTACGGCCATGGAGGCCGATGGTCAGACACCTGCCAATATCTTCGGCACCGGGAACAGTCTTACCATCCGCCTGGACGATAACACGGGTGACGACGATTACCTCCACCTGTTTGCCGCCCTGCCCGCCGGTGATACGGAGATTCCTGCCGGCACCACGCTGCTGATGCACTTCGGCGCTCCCGAAACCGCCCACACGGTCTATACCCGTTTTGTCACCCTGGGCTCCGGCCTCACCTTCACCGCCGGCAAACTCAACACTATCAACGTCAATGCATCCCACAGCGACAAGCACGCCGGCCTCCCCACCTGCGACGGCACCTCCGCCGACAAGGCGTATCTGATTGGGGATAAGTATCAGATGAAAGCCATGGACGGTCTCATGACCGCCGGCTCCACCACCTACTTCAAGATGGTTGATGATGTGGATATGGCCGATGTAACAGACTGGGAGATGCTAAATAATCCTAGCCCGTATGATAGACTGATAGACTTTGATGGCAATAATAAAACTGTCAGCCATCTCGGTGGAACCATGTTCTATGTCTTTAAAGGATCTATGAAGAACTTTACGCTAGATGGCTCATCGGTTACTTCCGGCTCTCAAAAAGGTGTTCTTGCACAGTATATTCAAGGGACGAACAACTATCTTACAAACGTAGATGTGTGTAATGTAAACACATACGAGGCCAGTAGCGGCAATTGTGGCGGAATGATTGGTCGTATCAACAAAGGCAGTAATGGGAATACAACGGCCACGTTTGTAGATTGTGATGTTACCAATGTTATTGTAAATAGTGCAGGAACGGCCGGAGGTTTCATAGGCAGTGTGGAGGCAAAGGTTGTACTAGATAATTGTATACGTACCGGGAGCACGGTTTCGAGTACAAACAGCTATGTGGGCGGACTGATTGGAAAGACGACTGCGGAAGTTACTCTTACGGATTGTTCTGTCTCTAAATCTGTGAAAACGGATACTCTAAGCGGGGTACAATACACGGCTGGGTTAGTGGGCTATTTCACAGAAGGTTCGATTACTAATTGCCATTCCGATTTGAACGTAACGGGTACAGGCCACTATGCCGGAGGACTCGTTGCATATATGGCTGATGGCTCCATAACGCATAGTTATGCTACGGGTAATGTTTCTTCTGCTGGTAGATATAGGATCGGAGGTCTAATTGGTTGGGCTGTCAAAGGAACAGTTTCCCAATGCTATGCAACGGGAAATGTGTCCGGTGCTCAGTATATGGGTGGCTTGATAGGCACTGTGTCAAATGCTGATAAAGAAACGCTTACTGTTTCTGAGTGTTGTTACACAACGGGAACTATATCCCCCACTGGAAATCTTAATGGTGGTCTTATTGGATCCAAAGAAGGCGCAGGCGCGTTATCAATAGAGAATTGTTATGTGTCTGGAAACGTGATTGGGAATGGCCCTCAACGTTTTGGCGGCATCTTAGCTAATCATTATGCCGGAACGTCTACTTTAGAGAATTGCTATTTTTCAGGAGTTTTGAGAACGAATGCCTGTATTGGCGGTATTGTTGGTTGGGTAGAGGCTGATGGCCTTAGCGTCACCCGATGCATGCCGTTCCCCAGTGAACTTCACGCAACGCAGAATGTGGCGGATACCGACCGTTATTGCAGTGGTCTTGTCATTGGATATGCCAACAAAATCAAATCGCCCAAGATGATTGTTGATATGTGCTATCGCTCACCAGCGATTGCTGACAATTTCCAGGATTATGTTGGGGTTCGGGAAATCAATGTTGTCGAAAATCATGCTTTTATTAAGGATACGCCGGCAACTATTCCTCAGCGTCACGACCTGCCATATGGCTACTATCATCATGGCCGTAGAACGAACTCTACGACTTTGTCAGCCTTGGTGCAACGTAGTGATATCGGCGGAGCCTGGAGCAGTACTATCTGGGATTTCTCAGAGGACTATCCTCGTTTGAAATGGATGCTCCCTTAGTGACGTTGTTTTTCTGGCACTCAACCGACTCACACTCAGCAAGTTCTCGATTTTAACTCCGCCTCGCGGGGCGGAGTTAAAATCCACAAAGAGTTGATTCACATTAGTTTAAGTGCCAGAAAAAAGAGAACTAAAAGATACAACGCAGCCTCTGGCTGATTGCCAGGATGCCATCGGCAATTTTTTGCCGGGTTGCAGGGCGGGGCTTTTTCAAGCCGGTGGCATAATGGCTCAGTTGCTGCTCATTGATACCAGTTTCTTTGGATAAAGCTTTTCGGGTAATGTAATTGTCAGAATAACGAAGTTGGGCACGGGTGGTAAGGACAAACTCCGCTTGCCATTCCCCTTGGAATTCTTCCGGAATCGTCTCCCCATGCGCCTGCATTCCTTCCAGATGAAACTGAAGTGCTTCTACGATGCCAGACTCAACTTCATCCAGCGTTTTGCCGGTTGCCACGCAGGCCACAGCCTCGTTTTGCGGAGCCGCTCCAAAATTATGGTCGAACCAGTCAATATTAATTTTTACGATAGCCATATCGAGATAGGATAATGATTACTGTTTCCAGCCTGCCTGCTTCCAGATACTGTTCAGGAGAAATTGGCTCAAGTCATCGCTTAACTTGCCGCGTACTGTCACTATTCCGGCTTTTGTCTTGTGCACAAACTGCCTGTGGTCTCCCGTTATTCGATCTATCTCCCAGCCGTCTGCGCGAAGGAGGTCAATAACCTGCCTGACTTTGTATCTTCTCATCTCACTCTGGTTACAAAGGTATAAACTTTTATACCATTTACAAAAATTAATCATGACGCCGATGTCATTTCCTGCAAATGAACAAACATCTAAATAAATCTCTGGCACTTAACTTTATGACACAGAGCAAGTTCCTGATTTTAACTCCGCCTCGCGGGGCGGAGTTAAAAATCCATAAATAGCTGACGGATAATCATATAAGCGCCAGAAGGAGGGGAAGAGAATCCTCCGGAAGGCGTAGGATAATTGGGAGATAATACGTACCTTTACATCAATGAAAAAACTGCTTAACCTTCTTTGGCTATGCCTGCTGGCCATTCCGGCCGGGGCCTCTACCAACCTGATCTACGGCCCCTGGGTACACAACGTTGACGAACATGGCTTCACCGTCCTCTGGGTGACGGAGCAGCCCTCGCTGGACTATGTGGAGGTGGCCCCGGACGATGGAACGGCCTTCGAGGCGGTCTTGCGTCCCAAGTTCTACCAGACCAGCCACGGAAGAAGGGTCTTCGCCCGCTTCCACAGCGTCCGCATCGACGGCCTGGAGCCCGGCACCCGCTACCGTTACCGCGTGGTGGGCCAGGTGGTGGAAGACGATTCCAACCCTTATTACATCGCCTACGGGGCCAGGATGCGCATTTCCTCCAAGAAGCCCAACACGGTCAAGACCCTTTCCTCATCGGCCGATGTCTGCCGCTTCTCCCTGCTGAACGACATCCATTTCAACAGCGCCCGTTTCACCGCCCTTGCCTCGGGAATCGACACCCAGAAGGCCGATTTCCTGGTGCTCAACGGCGATATCGTCTCCTATGCCCAGAGCATCGACTCGGTGGCCAAATACAGCATCCAGCCCATTGTCGGGGTGGCCGCCAAACTGCCGCTGGTCAATGCCCGGGGCAACCACGAAGGCCGGGGCCGCGACTTTGACAAAGTCTATGACCTTTTCCCCACCTCCACCGGCGAGTTCTGGTACAACTTCCGGCAGGGCCCGGCGGCGTTCATCGTCCTGGATGCCGGTGAGGACAAGCCCGACGGAAGTCACGAGTATGCCGGTACGGCCGATTATGACGCCTACCGGGCCCGGGAGACGCAGTGGCTCCTGGAGGCCGTGAAAGATCCGGCCTTCGTGTCGGCCCCCGTCAAAATCTGCATCATGCATGTGCCCACCCTCGTCTATCAGGGCAGCTGGTACACCGATAATTGGATTATGGAAAACTGGGCCCCCATCCTGGAAAAGGCCGGCATCGACGTGATGCTCTGCGGTCACCACCACAAGTGGATCTGCAGCGAGGCCGGAAAGGACGGCAAGGCCTACCCGGTGCTGGTGAACAGCAACCTGGAGCGCATGGACGTGGAAGTCACCGCCTCCAGTATCAACGTCAAGACCTTTGATGAGACCGGTGCCCAGAAGCACCAGTGGTCCGTGAACAAAAACAACTAAACTTATATGAAGCGATTTCATGCTATCCTTACGGCCATCGCCCTGCTGCTGAGCGGCGTAGCCTTTGCACAGCAGGCGCCCTCCGGTGAGGGCTGGACCGTAAAAGATGTTGCCGACGGCATCCGTTATTACAGTTTCTCCGGTTGGGAGGATATTTCTGCCGCACCGCAGCACATTTTCATCGTAGACTGGGACACCACCCTTCCGTCCTATGCCCTGCAGTTCTGCTATTCCCCCGAGCGGCACATCACCTCGGACGTGTTCCGCAGCCGGGGCGCCGTGGTGGCCATGAACGCCGCCTACGAACCGGAGTCCACGGTGCTCAAAACGGGCGGGCAGTACCATTACTGCATGCCCAACAATCTGGTTATGAACACCCCGGTCCCCAACTGGAAAAGCGAGGCGGCCATTTACACCGACAACAGCGGCCGGAGCATCAAGATCGCCTTCGACGGCAAAGGCAAGACCATCGAGGAGCAGCGCGCCTTCTACCGCAGCTCTTCCTGGGAGAACATCTTCTCCAGCGCGCCCATGCTCATTGACGACTTTGACCCGGTGGGCGCCTTCTTCGTGGACAGCACCCTCACGGCTGAGCAGTTCGCCCAGTACGATTACGAGGATCCCGTCCGTCACCAGGGTGTCCGTCATCCCCGTACGGCGGTCGCCCTCACGGCCGACGACCACTTCATCATGATGATCGTGGATGGCCGTCAGCCCGGCGTGAGCGAAGGCATGTCGGCCCGGGAGCTCACCCGTTTCCTGGAGCGGTACTTCCATCCCCGCTATGCCCTCAATATGGATGGCGGCGGCTCCACCACGCTCTGCGTGCGCGGGGAAGGGGATGAGACCACCCACAGGGTGAACAAGCCCACCCGCAACAAGCCCACGGCCAAGGGTTTCGAGCGGGCGCTCTATACGCACTTTGTCATCGTGGAGACGCCCCAGGCCGCGCCTACGGCCGACGAGGTCCGCGCCCAGGTGCGTGCCGACTGGAACAAGGCTTCCGGCCTGGATGCCGTGATGGACTGGCAGGCCAAGGCCGCTACGCCCGCTCCCAAGGGCTATGAAGCCGCCTATGTGAGCCATTACGGCCGGCATGGCTCCCGTTTTGCCTACACCGAAAAAGCCTATACCATACCGCTGGAAATGCTCCGCGCCGGTGCCGAAACCGATAACCTGACCCCGTACGGCAAGCAGTTGCTCTCGCAGATGGAAGCTTTCTGGAAAGCCGTGGAATACCGGGTGGGCGACCTCACGCCCATGGGCTGGGAACAGCAGGCCCAGATTGCCCGCACCATGGTCCAGTCCTTCCCCAAAGCCTTCGGCAAGGAAAGCCGGATTGACGCCTGTTCCTCGGGCTCGACCCGTGCTATCATGAGCATGGCTTCCTTTGTCTCGTCCATCTCCCGCGCTGCCCCGAAGGCCGATGTCTATGCCCATCAGGGCAAACTGGACATCCAGGCCTGCCGCCCCAATGAACGTCACAACCCCTTCGTATATAAGGGCCCGGCCAACATCTTCCCGTACGACGAGAGCTCCGAGGCCTTCTTCCTGCGGCGTTTCCCGCAATATCGGGACGTGCTTGCCCGCCTTTTTAAGGATCCGGACAAGGGCCTGGGAAGCCGCAACGCCTACACGGTCTTTTTCAACCTCTATATGTTTGCGGGCGGGATGAGCAGCCTGCCCGAGGACCTTCGCCTGGACGTGAGCGGCCTTTTCACCCCCGAGGAGTTCGCTACCCTCTGGGAGACCGACAACTACGAGCGCTACCGCGAGTATATCGCCTACCGGACCTCCTGCTCCTCCATCGTGGATGACATCATCGCCAAGGCCGATGCCCGCCTGGCGGCAGGGGAGAGGGGGGCCGATCTCCGCTTTGGCCATGACCATATCGTCATGCCCCTGCTGATGATCATGGACGTGGACGACTTCAACAAAGCCCCCTCCAATCCGGACGAACTCATCCGGGTCTTCCAGACCTACCGTTCCCCGATGGCCACCAACATGCAGTTTGTCTTCTATACGCCCAAGGCGTGCAAGAAGAGCGCCGAGCCCCTGGTGAAGCTCCTGCACAACGGGGAAGAGGTGCGTCTGGGCGCCCTCGCTCCCTACCAGGGTCCCTATTACCGTTGGGCCGATGTCCGCGCCTACCTGCAGGAACGCGTGGCCCTGTTTGTAAACCGATAGTGTCTATGAAAATACGACTGATTGCGGCCCTGGTCCTTCTGGCGCTGGTTTCCTGCGCCGGAAGGCAGCCGGCGGCCAGGCAGACGCTCACCCTCCTCAGTTATAACGTGGGCGTTTTCTCCAAATACGAGGAAAGCGGCATCGCCGGCGTGGCCGATCTCATCCGCTCCAGCGGCGCCACCCTGGTGGCCCTGAACGAGCTGGACAGCTGCAACCGCCGGCATGCCAATTACCAGGTGCAGGACCTGGCCCAGGAGCTGGGCGGCTGGTTCTTCGCCTTTGCCTCGGCCTTCCCCTATGCCGGCGGCGCCTACGGAAACGGCGTGGTGTCGGAAAAATCGTTCCTCTACAAGTACCGCGTACCGCTGCCCAAGGGCGATGGCGCCGAGCCCCGCAGCGTGTCGGTGGTGGAGACCAAACAATGCGTACTGGGCGCCGTGCACCTGGACCACAGGAGCCAGGCGGCGGCCCTGGAACAGATGCAGGTGGTGAACGACTGGTTTGCCGACCATTACGCCGGCTGTCCCAAGCCGGTGTTCCTGTGCGGCGATTTCAACGTGGTCCCCGACAGCCCCGTCATCTCCCTGGCTAAGTCCGAATGGACCCTTCTCTCCGGCACGGATTTCACCCACTCCACCGCCAATCCCAGGCATTGCATCGACTATATTTTTGCCTATCAGCATGCCGCTCCGGTGCAGGTGCAGGATTATCAGGTGTGCCAGGACGGCGCGTCCCGCTTGTCGGACCATTTCCCGGTGCGGGTTACCGTGACCTTTTAGCGGCACAGTATTTGCGCACAGTTTGGGAAAACGATTTGCATCATGAAAACTCTGCGCTTCCTGTCTCTGGTAGCGATAGCTGCCATGACAACCATAGCTTGCACCAAACACGATTCCCCCTGGCGCCATGATGGCGGCGGCGGTTCCCACAGCGGCCAAGGCCAGGGCCAAGGCCAAGGCCAGGGCGGCCAGGGCACTGGCGAGAAGGACTTCCAGCTCAAGGAAATGGGTTGGCGCATCCTCTATGCCGGCCGGGAGGAACTGGATGGCGCCAAGGTGGAGGTAATCGATGTGGAAGGCATCCCCAGCGGGACCTCCTATCTGGTCAGCGTGATCAACCGGGCCAATTACGAGACCTACAAGGGCGACGTAAAGGCCTTCTTCCGCAACGAACTCAAGTATGCCGGCGACAATATTTACTCCGGCAATTCCCAGCGCGTCCTCTTCGATCCCTTCCGTCACGGAACCTGGTATGCCTTTGTCATCGGCCTTAACAAGGATCTGGAACTGAGCGGTGAATATGCCTACCTCAAGTTCAATGTGGAGGAGGAGCAGCCCACGGCCGACTATCTCAAGTGGATCGGGAAGTGGACGGTGACCAGCGGACACATCAGTTACACCCTCAACATCACCCAGGAAGAGGCCAACTTCATGTACCGGGTGGATGGCTGGGAAACCGGCGGCAGTGTGAACACCGTCATGGATCTGGAGTACCTGGAGACCTTCTATGACAACGGCCGCATGTTCTTCACCTCGCAGTATATCACCACCTACAACGACGAAGACCTCAAGGTGGACGTGGACGAATGCTTCCTGGGACAGGTGGACTACGACGGCATCCATCAGGAGCAGGGCCTGTATCTCATCCCCGACGAGGGGCTGGACCTGGCCGAAGCCTTCTTCGAGACCGACAGATCGGCCGTCCTGCGTCCTTGCCGCGTGCGGGCCAATATCGGCGGGGAGATGTTCGAGGCGCCCTTCTACAACATGCAGTACTTCTTTACCGACGGCAAGACCTGGTACCACTACAACGACAACGTCCCGCCCTTCCCCCTGACCATGACCTATGCGGGTGAGGCCGACCTCATGCCCCGTCGTCTGCGCAGCGGCGTGTTCACCCGGGCCGATTCGGCCGACGACAGCGCCCTCCGCCGCGGTAAGCCCTTCGTGGCCAAGTCGGCCCGTCCCGTCCCCACCGCCGTCAAGCTATAGTTACGTCTTAATCACCGTCGCAGGTCCCTGGTTTTTCCGCCGACCTGCGACGGGAATCGGCCTCTGGCGCCCCTGCAGTGTCGCAGGTCCTCTGCTTTTCCGGGGACCTGCGACGCACTTTCGGCCGGGGTTTGGATGTGTCGGCGATTATTGGTATTTTTGCATGATAAATCCATTGACGATGAGACCGCTTTATCTGACCAATACCCGTACCAGAACCAAGGAGTTGTTCGTTCCCATCCATGAGGGCCACGCCGGCATGTATGTCTGCGGCCCCACGGTCTACGGCGATGCCCATCTGGGCCATGCCCGTCCGGGCGTGACCTATGACGTGCTGTTCCGCCTGCTCAAGTACCTGGGTTACAAGGTGCGCTATGTGCGCAACATCACGGACGTGGGCCATCTGGAACACGACGCCGACGAAGGGGAGGACAAGATTGCCAAGAAGGCCCGGCTGGAAGAGCTGGAGCCCATGGAGGTGGTGCAGTATTATACGGAGCGCTACCACGAGGCCATGCGGGCGCTGAATGTCCAGTCGCCTTCCATCGAGCCCCGGGCATCGGGCCATATCATCGAGCAGATAGAGACCGTCAGGAAGATCCTGGACGCCGGATACGCCTACATTTCCAACGGTTCCGTCTATTTTGACGTGGAGAAATACGACAAGGACCACCACTACGGCATCCTTTCGGGCCGAACCCTTGACGCCACGCTGGAAGGCACCCGCGCCCTGGATGGTCAGAGCGACAAGCGCGCCCCCTACGACTTCGCCATCTGGAAGAAGGCCGAACCCCAGCACATCATGCGCTGGCCGTCCCCCTGGGGCGACGGTTTCCCCGGCTGGCACCTGGAGTGCTCCGTGATGGGGGAGAAATACCTGGGAAAGGAGTTCGACATCCACGGCGGCGGCATGGACCTGCTGTTCCCGCACCATGAGTGCGAGATTGCCCAGAACGTGGCCTCCCGCGGCACCCAGGGCGTGCATTACTGGGTGCACAACAACATGATCACCATCAACGGACAGAAGATGGGCAAGTCCCTGGGCAACTTCATCACCCTGCCGGAGCTTTTCTCCGGGAACCATCCCAAGCTGGAGCAGGCCTATTCCCCCATGACCGTCCGTTTCTTCATCCTCCAGGCCCACTACCGCAGCACTCTGGACTTCTCCAACGAGGCCCTGCAGGCGGCCGAAAAAGGCTACAAGCGCCTCATGCAGGCCTGGCGGGAGATTGCCGGTCAAGCCGGCAATGACGGCACCGCCGCCGTCATGCCCGGCTCCGACCGGGCATCCCAGACCGTGGCCGCCATCCGGGAGGCCGTGGAGGAAGCCCTGTGCGACGACATGAACACCCCGGTGGCCATCGCCCATCTGTTCGAGGCCGTGAAGCTGGTGAACGGCGGAAAGCTTTCGGCCGCGGAAAAGGCCGACATGCGCAAGCTCTTCGACGACATCGTGGGCGGCGTGCTGGGCCTTCGCGACGACGAGGCATCGGCCGGTTCCGGCAAGGCAGAGAAAGCGCTGGAAGGCGTGATGGAGATCGTGCTGGAAGACCGCCGCAAGGCCCGCGCAGAGAAAAACTGGGCCGAGAGCGACCGCCTGCGGGACCTGCTGGCCTCCTTCGGCATCACCGTTAAAGACACCAAAGAGGGCGCCACATGGACCTTAGACTGATTTCCTGGAACGTAAACGGCCTCAGGGCCGTAGCCGGCAAAGGTTTTGCCGATACTTTCGTAGAACTGGACGCCGACTTCTTCTGCCTGCAGGAAACCAAACTGCAGGAAGGTCAGATCGATCTCGAATTCCCCGGTTACCAGTCCTATTGGAACTATGCAGAGAAGAAAGGCTACTCCGGCACCGCCATCTACACCCGCCATACGCCCCTGAGCGTGCGCTATGGCCTGGGTGTGGAAGAGCACGACCACGAGGGCCGTGTGATCACCCTGGAATATGACCGCTTCTTCCTGGTGTGCGCCTATGTCCCCAACTCGCAGGACGAACTGCGCCGGCTGGACTACCGCATGCGCTGGGAGGATGCCCTCCGCAGCTATCTCTGCAGCCTCCCCAAACCCGTGGTCTATTGCGGCGACCTCAATGTGGCCCACGAAGAAATTGACCTCAAGAACCCCTCCACGAACCATTTCAACGCCGGTTTCTCGGACGAGGAGCGGGGCAAGTTCTCGGAACTGCTGGCTGCAGGCTTTACGGACAGCTGGCGTTTCCAGCATCCCGGAGAGGCCAAATACTCCTGGTGGAGCTACCGCATGAACGCCCGCGAGCGCAATGTGGGCTGGCGCATCGACTACTTCGTGGTCTCGGACGCCCTGCGCGGAAACATCGTTTCCACCGACATCCACAACGAAATCTTCGGCTCCGACCACTGCCCCGTAGAACTGGTCCTCCGGTTCTAACCCCGCCCCATCCCCGTCGCAGGTCCTGGAAATACCCGGGGACCTGCGACAGTCCGTGTGTCTCTGCGGCGGAAAAGCGTCGCAGGTCGGGAAAAAAACCTGGGACCTGCGACAGTCCGTGTGTCTCTGCGGCCGAAAAGCGTCGCAGGTCGCAAATGTGCTGGCCCTTATTTTACCAGGGCGATGGCGCCGAAAAGGCCCAGGGAGGCGGCCAGCATGATGACGCCGGCCAGCAGCACACCGGCCAGCACGTAGAGTACGCTCTTTCGGAAATCCATGTTCAGCAGACTGGCGGCCAGGGTGCCGGTCCAGGCGCCTGTGCCGGGCACGGGAATGCCCACGAACAGCAGCAGGGCCAGGTAGAGGCCCGCGCCCGCCTTGGCTTCCATCTTGGCTCCCGCCTTGCTGCCTTTGTCCAGGCACCAGCTGAAGAAGGGGCCCACGACGCGTTTGTCCTTGCCCCATTCCAGGATGCGCCGGGCAAAGAGGAAGATGAAGGGCACCGGAATCATGTTGCCGATGACCGCCGCGATGCAGGAAGGCACGATGGGGAGCTCCCACAGGACGGCATAGGGGATGGCGCCGCGCAGTTCGATGAGCGGGACCATGGAGATGAGCAGGACGATCAGCAGGGATTTTTTCATACGATTCGCTGCAGCAGTTTCACCACGCCGTGGAAGGCTTCCAGTTCCGACAGTTTCTTTTCGGCCGGATCCTGGACCACCAGGTCGAAGACATCGGCCCCCAATTGCTGCCGACCCACCTTGAAGCGGGCCCGGGAGCAGGTGGCCATGAATTCCAGCGGATAATTGCCCGAAGGCAGCAGCGACAGGAACATGTCGGGCTCTCCGGAGAGCATGAGGTCAATCTTCTCCTGCTTGGGCTTGCCGAACCAGTTGAGGTCTTTCTTGAGGACGGTGGTGGTGATGCTGGTGATCAGGCGTTCGCCTTCGGTAAGTTTCCGGAAGTCAAAGAAGAAGATGTCTCCCTTGATGCCGTTTTCCCGGAAGAAGGCCATGATGGCGTTCTTGCACTCGTTGAAGGAAGTGTCTTCCACATCGATGAAGGCGACGGCCGACCGGATCTTTCCCAGCGGGACGAGTCCGGTGGGGTCGGGGGAGGCGTGCTTTCGGAGGCTGCGCTGTTGGAAGAATTCCTTAATCATGGTTTAGGCTTGCTGATATTGCGCGATGAGTTCGCGGATTTCCAGTTTGGCGTCCCGCCAGCGGGGGATATCGATCTTGGTGCCGATCACTTCCACTACCTTGGCGGCGATGATGGACCCCACCTCCCCGCAGGCGCGGAGCGGCAGGCCCAGCGAATGGGCATAGAGGAAACCGGCGGCGTAGGTGTCCCCGGCGCCGGTGGCGTCGATGGGTTTCGCCGGCCAGGGGGCGATGAAATGGTACTCGTCCCCGCTCTTGATCATGGAGCCTTCCTGGCCCACTTTCACCACGGCGATCTGGCAGCGGGAGGCCAGGTCGTCAATGGCCTGGCGGGGCTCCATCTGGGTGAAGGCCTTGGCCTCGGTCTCGTTGGCGAAGACGATGTCCACGTAATTGTCCACCAGGTTGTGGAAGAAGGCGATGTTGGATTCCACCACGTTGTAGGAGGCCATGTCGATGGAGATGGTGCAGCCGGCGGCCTTGGCCAGCCGGGCGGCCTTGGAGATCAGTTCCTGGTTTTGCACCAGGTAGCCTTCGATATGGAAGTAGTCGTAGCCTTCGAAGAAGGAGGGGTCCAGGTCGTCCGGTCCCAGCTCCAGGGTGGCGCCCATGTAGTCGGCAAAGGTGCGCTCGGCATTGGCTCCGGTGATGAAAACCATGCAGCGGCCCGAAGACTTGGTACCGTAGCGCATCTGGGCGCGCACGCCGTACTGCTCCATGGTGCTCTTGAAGAGGTTGCCCAGGTCGTCGTTGCCAATCTTTCCCAGGAATCCCGAGGGCATGCCGAAGATGGCCGTGCAGGTGATGGTGTTGGCTGCGCTGCCACCCGGAACATATTTGACACCGTACTCCTTGAGGGCTTCCCAGATGCGGTCGCCGGTCTCCATGTCCACGTGCTGCATGCTGCCCAGGGGCAGATGCCAGGTTTGGAGCAGGGAGTCGTCCGGTAGGACGGCCAGGATGTCAGTGAGGGCGTTGCCGATGCCAAGGATGGATTTCATGCGTGGTTATTTAAGCGAGCAAATTTAGCGATAATTTACGGATTTTCCATTAACTTTGTATCCCTATGGATAAGAAAGCGACGAATATTCTCCGATATGCCTTCTGGATCGCCCTGGCGGCGGTACTGGTTTATTTCTGTTTCCGCGGGGTGGACTGGAAGGATTTCCTGGAAGCCCTCAAGCGTTGCCGATGGGGCTGGATCGTGGTTTCCATGGTGCTGGGAGGGAGTGTTTTCTGGCTCCGCGGCACCCGCTGGCGCATGCTCCTGCTGCCCATGGACGGCACCACTTCCCGGATCACCTGCTTCAACGCCTACAACATCTGCATGGCCGCCAACCTGGTGGTTCCCCGCGCCGGGGAAGTGATCCGCTGCGGCTATGTGGTGAGCCATTCGGCCCGGGACGGGGAAGGGAAGCGGCTGGTCACCTTCGACAAGGTGCTGGGCACGCTGCTGGTGGAACGGGTGTGGGACGCCCTCATCACCATTGTGATGGCCGTGGTCCTGCTCGTGGCCATGTGGAAACAGTTCGGCCCGTATCTGACGGAAACCCTGGAGGGGACCCTGGGCGGCTCCACGCGGCTCTGGCTGCTGGCCGGCGCCCTGGTGCTTCTGGTGGCCGGCATCATCTACCTGTTCTGGCGCATGCGCGACAAAGGAGGCGTCTGGAGCAAGGTCTGGGGCTTTGTCCTGGGTCTCAAGGCCGGCCTGGTTTCGTTCACCCGGATGAAAAACGCCTGGCTGTTCCTCCTGCTCACGGCCATCATCTGGACGGTGTACACCCTCATGTGCTGGACCATCCTCCTGGCCCTGCAGGACGTGCCGGCCTTTGCCGGCATGGGCTTTACCGATGCCTTCTTCCTCATGATCCTGGGCAGTTTCGCGTCGGTGGTCCCGGTCCCCGGCGGCTTCGGCGCCTATCACTCGGTGGTGGCCGGCGCCCTGGCCAGCGTCTGGGGCATGCCCTTTGCCACGGGTATGATTTTTGCTACCCTTTCGCATGAGTCACAGGTCGTTACGCAGGCCATCATGGGCTTCCTGTCCTATCTGCACGAGTCCTTTATCCGCAAGAAATGAAGTTTGCACTCATTGGTCATCCCGTGGCCGGCTCGCTGAGCCCGCGCCTTTTTACCGCCGCCTACGGTGGGCGCTTCCCCTATGAACTGGTGGATGAGCCCACGTTCGAGGCGGCCTGGGCGCGCTTTGAGGCCGAATACGACGGAATCAATGTGACGGCTCCCTACAAGCAGGATGCCTTCGCCCGGGTGGATGCCCTGGCTCCCGCCGCCCGTCAGAGCGGCGCCGTGAACCTGGTGGTGCCCCTTCCGGGCGGCGGATACCAAGGATACAATACCGACGTGGACGGCGTCGTGGGCGCCGTGAAAGAACGGGGTGAAACCGTACGGGACGCCCTGGTCGTGGGCACCGGCGGTGCGGCCCGGGCGGCCGTCGTGGGCGCCCTCCAGCTGGGTTGCCGCGTCACCGTGACCGGACGCTCGGCCCAGAAGGCATCGGCCCTTTCCGAGTCGATGGGCGTGGACTGGATCCCCCTCTCCGACGCTGCCGCCCTGGCGCCGGACCTGCTGCTGTACACCCTTCCGGGCGGTGCGCCCGTCCCGGCGGGCCTGCCCCTGGGCGGCGCCCTGGTCCTGGAGGCCGAATACAAGCATCCGGCCCTCGCGTCGGCCCCTTGCCGGGCCTATGTGGGCGGGCTCCGCTGGCTGCTGCACCAGGCGGTGGCCGGCTATGCGCTCTTTACGGGGGAGGAACCCTCCGTGGAGGCAATGATGAAAACCTTAAATACCTTATAATCATGGCACTGAACAAAGTTATGCTCATCGGTAACGTTGGCAATGACCCCGAAGTACGTTACCTCGAATCCAATCCCCAGAACCCGGCCGCCAATGCCAAGGTGGCTTCTTTCCGCCTGGCCACGACGGAACGTTTCAGAGACCGCAGCGGTGAGCTCCGCGAGAATACGGAGTGGCACAACATCGTCGTCTGGCGCAACAATGCCGACGTGGTGGAGAAGTTCGTCCGCAAGGGCAGCCAGCTCTATGTGGAAGGCAAACTCCGCACCCGTCAGTGGACCGACCAGACCGGAGGCAAGCGCTACACCACGGAAGTGGTGGTGGACAACCTCCAGCTGCTGGGCAAGCGCCCGGACGGTCCGGAGAGCAGCGCCCCGCAGCCCATCCAGAACGGCGGCTATCAGGGGGCCTATGCCCCGCAGCAGCCTGCAGCCCCGGCTCCCGCTCCCGAAGCGGTTCCGGTTTCCGCTCCGGCCGACGACCTTCCCTTCTAGCCGTCCCGCATGGCCAAGAAAGAATATATCCAGGTGCGCGGCGCACGGGCCAACAACCTGAAAAACATAGATGTGGACATTCCCCGCGGGGAATTCGTGGTGCTCACGGGCCTTTCCGGCAGCGGAAAGAGCTCGCTGGCCTTTGATACCATCTATGCCGAAGGCCAGCGCCGCTACATGGACACCCTCTCCACCTATGCCAAGCATTTCATGGGCATCCTGGAGAAGCCGGAGGTGGAGGAGATCAAGGGGCTGAGCCCCATCATCGCCATCCAGCAGAAAACCACCGGCAACAATCCCCGGTCCACGGTGGGCACCATCACGGAGATCTACGATTTCCTGCGCCTGCTGTATGCCAAGGGCTCCCGCGCCATCTCGCCGGACAGCGGCAAGGAGATGGTGCGCTACACCGACGAGCAGATCGTGGACCTGATCATGACCCGCTATGCCGGCCGCAAATGCTACCTCCTGGCTCCGCTGGTGCGCGGCCGCAAAGGCCATTACCGCGAACTTTTTGACCAGTTGCGAAAGCGCGGCTACACGGAGGTGCGCATTGACGGCGAATTCCTGGAACTGCAGGGCGTATCGGCCCTGGACCGCTACAAACCGCATTTCATCGAACTGGTGGTGGACCGCCTCAAACCGGAGGCGGGTGACGACCGCCGCGTGCGGGACTCCGTGGGACGGGCCATCCACGTGGGCAAGGGCTCGGTGGCCGTCTTCGATGCCGAGAGCGAGACCCTTTCCCATTTCTCCAAGCACCTGGTGGATCCCGACAGCGGCCTGTCGCTGCAGGAACCCCAGCCGCACAGCTTCTCCTTCAATTCGCCGCAAGGCTACTGCCCGCATTGCAAGGGCCTGGGAACCATTGTGGACGTGCACATCGACAGCATCATCCCGGACCGCAGCAAGAGCATTGCCGACGGCGCCATCGTGCCGCTGGGCCGGGTGCGGGAGAACCGCAAGTTTGACATTATCCGTTCCATCGCCCGGCAGTATAACTTCAGCCTTTACGATCCCGTGGACGCCCTTCCCGACGAGGTCGTGAGCCTGCTGGTGTATGGGTCGGAAGACCTTTTCCGCGTGGGGGAGGGCAACCTTACGGAAATGGAGTCCTGGGGCGGCGTGCTGGACAACGTGGATGAGACCATCACCTGTCCGGTGTGCCGCGGCACCCGCCTGCGTCCGGAAGCCCTGTATTTCCGGGTGGACGGCAAGTCCATCAGCGAGGTGTCGGCCATGGAGATGACCGAGCTCCGCGCCTGGCTGGACGCCATCCCGAAGGGCTTCAACCAGCGGGAGATGAACGTATCGCGCGATATTCTCAAGGAACTCCGGGAGCGGGTCCAGTTCATGCTGGACGTGGGCCTGGATTATCTCTCGCTGGACCGGCCCACCGCTTCGCTGTCCGGCGGCGAGAGCCAGCGCATCCGCCTGGCCACGCAGATCGGCTCCAAGCTGGTGAACGTGCTCTACATCCTGGACGAACCGTCCATCGGCCTGCACCAGAAGGACAACCGCAAGCTGATCGCCTCGCTCAAGACCCTCCGCGACGAGGGCAATTCCGTGATGGTGGTGGAGCACGACGCCGAAACCATGCTCAGCGCCGACTGGCTGGTGGACGTAGGGCCCGGCGCCGGGGAAAACGGCGGCCGTATCTGCCTGAACGCCCCGCTGGGAACCCTGCTCCGGGGCGAGGCCCTGGATGCCGATACCGCGGCACATGCCGTGGTGGGGCCTTCCCTCACGCTGGATTACCTGCAGGGCAAGGCCCGGATTGCGGTTCCGGCCTCCCGCCGGCCCGGCAACGGAACCTTCCTGCGCCTGCGGGGCGCCCGCGGCAACAACCTCAAGGAGGTGGACGTGGATTTCCCCCTGGGCTGCCTCATCGGCGTGGCCGGCCTGTCGGGCAGCGGCAAGTCGTCGCTCATCAACGAGACGCTCATGCCCATCCTCAAGCAGCGCTTCTACCGCGCCAAGGAACGGCCCCTGCCCTACACTTCCCTCGAAGGACTGGAACACCTGGACAAGCTCATCGAGATTGACCAGAGCCCTATCGGCCGCTCTCCCCGCTCCAATCCGGCTACGTTCACGGCCGTTTTCAACGATATCCGGACGCTGTTCGAAGAGACGCAGGACGCCAAGGTGCGCGGCTTCAAGGCCGGACGCTTCTCTTTCAATGTGGCCGGTGGCCGTTGCGAGGCCTGCAAGGGCGCGGGCATCAAGGAGATCGAGATGAACTTCCTGCCTTCCGTCCATGTGCCTTGCGAGGTGTGCGGCGGCAAGCGCTACAAGGAAGACACCCTGGCCGTGCGCTATAAGGGAAAGAATATCAACGATGTGCTGGAGATGCCTGTGAGCGAGGCCTACGAGTTCTTCAAGAACATCCCGCGCATCGCGACCAAACTCAAGGCGCTGGTCGATGTGGGCCTGGGCTATATCCACCTGGGCCAGAGTGCCGTCACCCTCTCCGGCGGCGAGAGCCAGCGCATGAAACTGGCGGCCGAACTCTCCCGTCCTTCCACCGGCAAGACGCTCTATATCCTGGACGAGCCCACCACGGGCCTTCATTTCGAAGATATCCAGGTGCTGATGGGCGTGCTGCAGCGCCTGGTGGACGCCGGTAATACGGTCATCATCATCGAACACAACCTGGATGTGCTCAAGAGCGTGGACTATCTCTTCGACATGGGACCCGAAGGCGGCCGTCGCGGGGGCCGTATCGTGGCCCAGGGCACGCCGGAGGCTTTGGCGGCCAATCCGGACTCCGTCACCGGTCCTTTTCTCAAGGAAGTATTATAACGTCTGTCCGCCGATGAATTCCCGCATGATGGAGGTGGGGGGGATGGCTGCGATTTCCGACGGCTGGAGGGCGACGATGTAGTCCAGGAACTTCAGGAGGCGGCAGGCCTCGGCATAGGCCTGGGAATCGGGCCGGATGCGCCTCAGGAGCGGCTCGGCATAGTATTTCAGCATGGGCAGCTCGTAGAGGAGGGCGCTGTTGAACTGGGCGTCGGCATTTTCCTGGAAGGGGAAGATGTGCCGGTATTCCCCGCGCCGCACCGACGGCCAGCGCAGGATGGTATCCTCCGGGGTGATGCCCCGTACGCGGTTGTCCCGCACCATGCGGCGCAGCAGGCGGTTGTCGGTGGTGGAGATGCAGCAGTTTTCGTCCAGCTTGAGGGATGTCAGGGCCGATGCATAGATGCGGTAGATGCGGCTCTGGTCCACGGACGGGACCATCTTGGGGTCCAGGGCGTGGATGCCTTCCATGACTAGGATGTCGTTCTCTTCCAGCCGCATGCGCCGGCCCTCGAAGAAGGGCCGTCCCTGTTTGAAGTCATAACGGGGAAGCTCTACCTCGCCGCCATCCAGCAAGGTGTTCAGTTGCGTGCCCAGCAGGTCCAGGTCCATGGCCTCCAGGGCCTCGAAGTCATAGTTGCCGTCGCTGTCCAGGGGCGTTCGGTCCCGTTCCACGAAGTAATTGTCCAGTTCGATCACCTTCGGGTTCATGCCCAGTACTTTGAGCTGCTGGGCCAGGCGAAGGGCCGATGAGGTCTTTCCGCTGGAGGAGGGACCAGCCAGGAAAACGATGCGGATGCGCTGCCTTTCGGCGAATATCTTGTCGGCCACTTCGGCATATTTGCGTTCCTGCCGGGCTTCGCACAGGTTGATGAGTTCCACGGCGCGTCCTTCCTCCAGGGTCCGGTTCAGGGCCGCCACGCTCACGATGCCGGTGGTCTTGCACCAATAGCCGTAATCCTTGAGGGTATTGGTGAGCTTGAGCTGTTTCAGGCGCGGGATGGGGCGGGTGATGTCTTCGTCGGAGGGATACTGCAGGCAGAATCCGTGGTGGAAAGGCATGAGGTCGAATACTTTGAGGTAGCCGGTGGAGGGCACCAGCGGTCCGTAGAAAGTGTCGGCCACGCCGTCCAGGTAATAGACGCTGCAGGCGTATCGGCCCAGGGAGCGCTGCAGGGAGGCCTTCAGCCGCTGGTTCTGGGCTTCGAAGATGGCCTCGGCGTCCACGGCGCGCATCTTGACCCGGCTGAAGGGCAAATCCAGCGAGACCAGGCGGCGCATCTCTTCCCGCAGGCGGAGGATCTCCTCGTCGGTGATGCGGCATGCGCGGAACTTGCAGTACAGGCCGCTGGGCAGCGAGTGATTGATCTTGAAGATCTTGTCCGGGAAAAGCGTGCGTACGGCCCGCTGGGCCAGGAAGCTCAGGGAACGGAGGTAGGTCCTCCGGCCGTCGGGATGATTGTAGCCGATGAATTCCACTTCACAGGGCCTGAGGGCCTTGTAATCCAGCGATTTTAATCTGTGGTCCATCATGGCCGCCAGCACCGGATAGGATTTGCCGGTCTTGGGGTCTGTGACAAATTCCGGGGCCAGGCTCCCGATGCGGAAACCTTCCTCCACCGAATAATGCTTTCCGTCGTTTACGCAGTACAGGTCAATCATGAGAATGAATCAATTCATGCAAATTTAAGAAAAATCCGTATCTTTGCACACTTACGCGTACATTAAAGCGGTTTTTTATTATGGCCTACTATGAATTGAACGAGCAGGAGCTCGGAAGAAGAGAATCCTTGAATAAATTGCGTGAACTGGGCATCAATCCCTATCCGGCGCCCATGTATCCGGTGAACAGCTCAACGGCACAGATTGCCGCCGGTTTCAAACCGGAGGAAGGGAACTTCCAGGATGTGTGCATTGCCGGGCGCATCATGAGCCGCCGCATCATGGGGGCGGCCTCGTTCATGGAGCTGCAGGACAGCGAAGGCCGTATCCAGGTCTATGTGAAGCGTGACGAGATTTGCCCCGGCGAGGACAAGACGCTCTACAATACGGTGTTCAAGAAGCTGCTGGATATCGGCGACTTCGTGGGAATCAAGGGCTTTGCCTTCTTCACCCAGACGGGCCAGTTGTCCGTCCACGCCAAGGAACTCACCGTGCTGAGCAAGTCCCTCCGCGTGCTGCCCATCGTGAAGACGGATGCCGACGGCACCGTGCACGACAGCTTCGAGGATCCGGAGCTCCGCTATCGGCAGCGTTATGTGGACCTGGTGGTGAACCCGCAGGTGAAGGACGTCTTCTTCAAGCGCACCCAGATTGTGAACACCATGCGCAAGTGCTTCAACGAGGCCGGCTGCCTGGAGGTGGAAACGCCCATCCTGCAGGCCATTCCCGGCGGCGCCACGGCCCGTCCCTTCATCACGCACCACAATGCGCTGGACGTGGATATGTACATGCGCATCGCCAATGA
>JAEEGL012949772.1_pt1 | contig 40950 bp, 23 predicted proteins | sample 9134231 | NCBI WGS metagenome assembly JAEEGL01 (sample SAMN16246548, study PRJNA631951) | gut metagenome | biome: gut microbiome; feature: rumen; material: fiber-attached | host: Bos | place: Iran: Karaj | collected 2018-10
ACAAATAATTATTTCTTTTTCAGATCCGTCTGTACAGAATATGATGAAAAATTTGATAGAAACAAATTGCGGAACAGTCGGGTTGTCTTTGAATTCGAAACAATTGATATTGCCTGTAGAGAGCTTTATTCTTTTGGCCGCACAGGCAGAAAAAAAGCCTGAAGAGGTGATCAAGCAGATAAATAAAGAGCTTAGCAGGAATAAAGAGATTACTGGAAGGATCGAAAAGGGAAAACTACATCGGAGGCTTCTGAAAAACATACCAAATGTACTGGCATTTCTCACGAATTTGGCAAATTTATTTGTAGATGGGAAACCCATTATGGATGGCATTATGCAATTGATCAAATGAAAAGGTCAGTAGGGATGATAGGGGGTATAGATGGATCATCTCCTTCTAAATGCATGAAATGATGGTTTCCTACGACATGGTACATTTCGGAAATCGGTATCGTATAGCATCATAGCAAATATACAAAATACATCATCATACGAGGTGACGCATATGAAAAAATTCAGATTAGCACTTAATGTTCTTTTGTCAATATCCATGTTTATGTCAGGTTTTAATCCTACTTTGACAGCGGAGGCCCATGGGGCAGAAGATATCGAGGTCGTAGAGGATGATGAAACCCTTGTATCGGGGAATTATTGTGATGAAGATGAAGAGCTTATAGCTGTGGATGAGGCTGAGGAGGCAGATTCGGAAAGTTCGACCCAAAAGAGTGAGGACGATGCAGAGGCGGATGAGCCTGAAAAAGATGAAGAAACGGAAAATACCGTGGCTCCGGATGCTGACGGCGTAAAAAGCAGGATCGTAGTGACCGGCGGGACGGAGGGTGTTGATTATATCAAGGACAATGAAGGTACCGTGACGGTAAAAACATCGACACCGCTGGTGCTTGATGGCAATGGCATAGAAACAAGCACGAAACAGATAATTCTCGGAGATGAAAGTGTACCTGCAGATATAAATGTGACGCTTAAGGATATCGTGATAGCCGGAACTACGCTTGCACCGGTAAAAATCCCGGATGATTATGAGAAAAATGTGAATATTACACTTGTAGGTGAAAGTACCCTAAAGGCCGGAGAAAACTTCGCAGGTATTGAAAAGAACAGTACTTCTGCAAATGGTATGCTTACCATTGACGGTGAAGGTAGTCTTACGGTTAGCGGCGGTAGATATGGGGCGGGCATTGGAGGCGGAAAAGATGGAGCTGGAAGCAATATAACGATCAGTGGAGGGACGGTAACGGCCAAAGGTGGATATTATGGAGGAGCTGGCATCGGTGGCGGCGACAATGGAGCCGGAAGCAATATAACGATCAGTGGAGGGAAGGTAACGGCTACCGGCAGCAATGGAGCTGGGATTGGAGGAGGCTCTTTAGGCTCAGGAAGTAATATAATGATCAGCGGAGGGACGGTAACGGTCGAAGGTTGTACGGGTATCGGAGGCGGTTTAGGAAGAGCCGGAAGCAATATAATGATCAGTGGAGGGACGGTAACGGCTACCGGTAATGGAGCCGGGATCGGAGGCACCCCAGGTAGCAATATAACGATCAGCGGAGGGACGGTAACGGCTACTGGCGGTGACAGAGGAGCTGGGATTGGAGGCGGCTCAGGAAGCAATATAACGATTAGCGGAGGGACGGTAACGGCTATCGGCGGTGACAGAGGAGCTGGGATTGGAGGTGGAGAATATGGAAAGGCAAGTGATATTTATATCAAGGATGCCTCTGTAAAGGCTGTAGGAGGAAGTAAAGCATCTGATATCGGCAGCGGGTTTATTTCCGATGGAATAGAGGAATTGATCCCCAAGAATGAAGAAAATGGAAATAATGTATATCTTGTCACCGTACCGCATTATGGCAATTTATCCGTGCAATATAAGCTCCATTCAGAATCCGTTTGGACGAGCCTAAGCTTTCCGGCGCATCATAAAGGATATGATCTGTTTTATTTGTATCTTATTAAAGGGGTATACGACTTTAAACTTGGTGATCATAGATTTGATTCAGTTTATGTGGGTCCGGAAGAGGATAATATGCCCATCGTTGTAAATACCCGAAAGATCATCATAGACGATATCATCGGTGATGAGCTGGTCATTGTTTCAAATAATCAATATACGGCGGGAAATCATATATACGACTGTTCCAACGCAACGGATGAATACTATCTGGAGCAGCGTTCATCCGATCCAGTAAAAAGAAATGTGGTTGTCAGGGAAGTGAACAAAATCACGGTCAATAATCTCAATCTCGCACCGGTATCGAAAGCCGCTATCCTGATCGAGTCTAAAACGGATATCCTGTTATGGACGGAGGAAGGAAGTGAGAATACCTTTACCAGTCCATCTAATCATGCCGGAATAGAGAAAGCGATTGAAACAGGGAAACTGACATTAGACGGCGAAGGCAACCTGACGGTTAGCGGTGGCTCTGACGGAGCTGGGATCGGAGTCGGCTCAGGAGGAGATGGAAGCGATATAACGATTAGTGGAGGGACGGTAACGGCTACCGGCGGTGACAGAGGACCTGGGATTGGAGGCGGTTCAGGAAGCAATATAACGATCAGCGGCGGGACGGTAACGGCTGCCGGCGGTGGCAGAGGAGCTGGGATTGGAGGCGGTTCAGGAAGCAATATAACAATCAGCGGCGGGACGGTAATGGCAGAAGGTGGATATGGATCTATTTCTGGAGGAACTGGAATCAGAGGCGGCAATATAACGATCAGCGGCGGGACGGTAACGGCAAAAGGTGGATCTGCACTTGAAGGAAAAGGAGGAGATGGGATTTACTGCGGCTCAGGAAGTAATACGATCAGTGGAGGGACGGTAACGGCTACCGGTGGCGAAGGAGGAGCTGGAATCGGAGGAGGCTCTGGAAGCAATATAACGATCGATGGAGGGGAGGTGACGGCGACCGGTGGTTATAGTCGATTATCTAAAGGAGAATATGGAGGAGCTGGAATCGGAGGCAGCTCAGGAGAAGATGGAAGCAATATTACGATCAATGGAGGGACGGTAACGGCTACCGGTGGCGAAGGAGGAGCTGGAATCGGAGGCGGAAAAAATGGAAACGGAAGCAATATAACGATCTGTGGAGGGGAGGTAACGGCGACCGGTAAAGGAGGTGGAGCCGGGATCGGAGGAGGCATTGAGAAGGAAGAGTGGATAAAGGGAAAAGGTTATGTCTATACGGGTGGTAATGGAAGCAATATAACGATTAGTGGAGGGACGGTAACGGCCATAGGTAGTGCGGGAATCGGAGGAGGCTCTCATGGAGATGGAAGCGATATAACGATCAGTGGAGGGAAGGTAACGGCTACCGGCAGCAGAGGAGCTGGGATTGGAGGAGGCTATTATGACGGTAATGGAAGCAATATAACGATCAGTGGAGGAACGGTGACGGCGACCGGTGGTGGTTCATTTAATGGAAAACCTGAAGGAGCGGGAATCGGAGGCGGTTATTACGGTAATGGAAGCAATATAACGATCAACGGAGGGACGATAACTGCGACAGATATAAGATCCGAAGATAAGATAACAATCAGCGGTGGTAATATAAAGGCTGATTTGTCTACTAATAAACTGCAACTATCATCCACCGATATCAGTAAACTTTGTCTTGTAAAGGTAACAGGATATCTGCCGGGCGACTCTAATCCCTTTACTTCCATACCTGATGCGGAATACTATGGCCTTAAGGATGTTGTGGCGCATGACGATGGCAATTTCTACTTCTACCTTCCTTACGGTATTGATCTTTCTTCCTACAACCGCTGCAGGGTGAGCTTTGATGCAGACAATGGTACGGTAGTCCCTGATCAGTCGTTAAATGTCGGTGATAAGATCATAAAGCCGGAAGATCCCATTAAGGAAGGCTATCTGTTTGCGGGATGGTACAGGACAAAGGATTCCACTGATGAAATGGAACCATGGGATTTTGAGAATGATGTGGTGACGAACACAGATGGGATAACGATCTATGCAAAATGGAAGAAACTATATACGGTTTCCTATGACACATGCTGTGAAGCGTCCGTTCCATCACAAACAGTAGAAGGCGGAGGTAAAGCGGAGAAACCTGAAGATCCCGTATGGGATGATCATACCTTTGTCGGCTGGTTCAAAGTCGCAGAATCAATATCTTATGAGGATATATGGAATTTTGATACGGATACCGTGACAAAAGATATCATATTGTATGCCGGCTGGATCAGCGGGACAGCATATACGGTTTCGTTTCATACCGGTTGTGAAGATTTCTTGGAGCCGCAATTTGTCCGGGCAGGAAGCAAAGTGATCAGACCGACGAATCCGGTATGGGAAGATCATGTATTCCTGGGATGGTTCAAGACGGCAGAGTCAACGGATGAAGCAGACAGGTGGGTTTTTGAAAACGATGAAGTGACGGAGGATATAACACTTTACGCAGGATGGAGGGATACATTAAAATATACGGTTAGTTTTGAGACCGGCTGTGAGGCGGTGATACCGCCACAAATACTTGAAGAGGGAAGCAAGCTGATCAAACCGACAGATCCAGAATGGGAAGATTATACCTTTGTCGGTTGGTTCAAGGTGGCGGATTCAATATCCTATGAGGATATATGGAATTTTGATAAGGATATTGTAACAGCGGATATGACGCTTTATGCCGGCTGGATCAGCGGGAAGGCATATACGGTTTCGTTTTATACTGGCTGTGAAGATTCCCTGGAATCACAATTAGTCATAGCGGGCAGTAAAGTGACCAAACCGACGGATCCGGTATGGGAAGATCATGTATTCCTTGGATGGTTTAAAAAGGCAGGGTCTACAGATGAAGACGATAAGTGGGATTTTGAAAATGATGAAGTGACGGAAGATATCACTCTTTACGCGGCCTGGGAGGAAGTGGAGAAATATACTGTCAGCTTCATATCGGGCTGCAATGTGACGGTTCCTTCCCAATCCGTGACAGCGGGAGGCAAAGTAAACGAGCCTTCGGAACCTGTCTGGAAGGATCATCTGTTCTTTGGCTGGTATAAGATGAAGGACGCTAGATCGGATCAGGACAGATGGTATTTTGATACGGACCGGGTAACATCGAACATCACGCTTTACGCCCGGTGGGTGCCGGAGTATCCGATGAGCCCTCTTCCGGCAATCGATTCGGAGACTGTGGAACTGCATCTGGTGAAGGGACAGAAGTTCGCCCTTCCTGCGGGGACCTGGGAAAGCACAGATACCAATGCGGTCAGTATCAGCAAAAAGGGGGTGCTCACTGCGAAAAAGATTGGCAATGCGGAGCTCAGGGAGACAAGCGGCAATACAAGAATAAAGGTATATGTTACTCAGCCGAAGATGGGTGAAAAGAAGTATAAGCTTAACGCAGGATCGAGTGTCCGCATCGCCTTTGAGTATGACAGCTTGAATTATGCTGTGGCCTGGTACAGTTCTGCGCCTGACATTGCGACAGTCTCTGATAGTGGTATGGTACAGGGGATAAGCAAGGGTGTTGCGACAGTCACGGCCTTTGTGAACGGTAAAGAATACAAATGCAAGGTGGCGGTAGCAGAGCCGGCAGCAGCATACGAGCGGACATTGCATATGAATGTAAATGCCCAGAAAGCTATAAAACTGAAGGGAATAAAGAATGCTATATGGAAATCGGGGGATATCTCGGTAGCCGAAGTGAGCTCCAAAGGTAAGATAATAGCCAAAGCCGTCGGCGAGACAATCCTTACTACGGTGTATTACGGTAAGGAATATAGGATATACCTTTATGTGGAGGATATTCATATCAAAGCGAAAAATCTTTTTGAGAATAAAACCAATAAGTACACGATGAATATAAATTCCGGTGACAGCATTAAACTTGTGTTTTCCAAGCTATATCAGCAGCCGATGTTTAAGAGCAGCAAATCGGAATATGCGTTTGTTACATCGGATGGGATCGTAAAAGCAATGAAAACAGGAAAGACAAAGCTTACAGGCAAAATAAACGGAAAGACGATCACGATCACCGTAAATGTTTACTGAAATGGAGAATGGTCGCTGCAGTATGGAAGCTGCAGCGGCCATTTGGCTATATCGACCTTAGCGGCAGATAGATTTATGACAGGCATCAAAGAGATAAATAACTACTAAAAAATTTGAATCTGGAATAAAACGTTTATAATGCACTGTTTCGCCTTGATGAAACGTTCTCTCTTTCGATGCGGTCCTTCCGTTAAGGTAATGCTCCAGATTAAGGATCGGGCTTTATAAAGGACTTATTCTGTAGCATGATTTTCCCATACAGTTGTGTATAGAGTCACGCGGACAGCGATGTTATATTTTATGTAAACCACGTTCCTTTATGTGATCCCTTCCGGAGGAAAGCATGATTAGGATCGCTGCCTGTGACGGGAAACCGTCGTTCGTCGGTGAGCTTGCGAGGATACTGGATATATGGGCGGACGGCATGTGTCTGAATATGGAATTCCGCTGTTATGAAAGTCTTAATGATCTCCTGACGGAAATAGAGCTGCATGGCCACGTAGATCTGGTCTTTCTGGATCTTTGCTCCGAGTGCGGCGGAGCGGAGGCGGCCGGCAGGATACGGAAGGAGGACCGGGAAGCGGAGCTTGTTTATGTATCCGCCCGGCGCTATTGCAGACGGGAGCTGTTCCGGCTGCATCCGCTGGACTGTGTGAGCAATCCCCTCTGCGACAGCGAAATACTGGAACTGCTGCAGCGTTATATGGATCTTAGAAAAGGCAGTAAATTTGTTTTCCGCTGCCGTCACCGTATCATCGCCCTGGCTGTACGCCAGATCCGTTATCTCTATCATTTCAACAGAAAACTGTATATTTACTGCAGCGGGAACAGGATGTTTGAGACCTATATGCGCATGGAGGAAGCGGAGCGTCTGCTGAGCCGCTGTGAGACGCATTTTTTTCGTGCACATGCTTTCTATCTGGTGAATCCGGGATTTGTGGAACAGCTGAGCTGCAGCCTCCTTCTGATGAACGGGGGAGACGAGATCCCGGTAGGACGCCCGTATGGACAGCAGCTGATGCGCTATTTTGAGGCCTATCTGAAGCTGAGAAAGAGATGATGAAAAAAATCGTACAAAAAATCCGCAGAATCGTGCAAAAGGATCTGCGGCAGGGGGAAGTGTATTATATTGGACAGGCACGGGGAAAACGGATAAACGGTATTTCGGGAGTATTCACCTGCCATGAAGCATATCGAACATCTGGGTTCATTTCATAAGCACCGCGGATCCGGGATTTTCCATCACCAGAGTGCGGCATCCCGTCAGAACTGGGCGGGGTGCCTTTTTACAAGCCGGGAAGCCGGGCATCAGCCGGAGCGGCACATTGGGAGGGAGATCCTGCTTTCAGACAGGGGGAGTCCAGAGGCGGCCCTGATAGCTGCCGAGACGGTCCATTTCGCTGTGCAGGCCGTTCAGCACGCCTTTTTTGTCCGTACTCCACAGAGGAGCCAGAAGTATCCTGCGCGGTCCGTCGCCGGTGAGGCGGTGGACGGTGATCTCGGGACAGAGATGTTCCAGTACATCGATGAGGAGGTGAATGTATTCTTCCCGTGTCAGCACCTCAAAACGGCGGGCGGCGAAATCCTTTGCAAGATCGGTTCCTTCCAGTACATGAAGAAGCTGCAGTTTTACGCCGAAGACTGGAAAGGTATTGATGTATTCGATGGTGGAGAGCATCTGCGTCCGGTCTTCTCCGGGAAGGCCGAGGATCAGATGCACGATGACGGGGATCTGGAGACCGTTCAGTTCATGGACGGCCTTTTCAAAAACGGAATTGTCATATCCGCGCCGGATATAGCGTATGCTGGCGGGATGCATGGTCTGAAAGCCGAGTTCGATCCAGAGCGCCTTTTCGGGGTAATCGTGCCGCAGCTCGTCGAGGATCTGTAATATGCGTGGCGGCAGGCAGTCCGGCCGCGTGGCGATGGAGAGACCGATGATGCGTTCATCCTCCAGAAGACGGCGGTAGATCGCGTTTAGGCGCTCCGGATCGCCCCAGGTATTGCTGAAGGGCTGCAGATAAGCCATACAGTAGCGGCCGCCGAATTTATCGCGGATACGCGCCAGACTGTCTTTCAGCTGGGCGTCGATATCCGGCCGGCCTTCCGCATCGAGAGGAAGTGCTGCGGCAAATTCACCGCTGCCACCCTCCGAACAAAAAATACAGCCCCGCACATCCAGCGTCCCGTCCCGGACAGGACAGGAACAGCCGGCGTGCAGGGCCAGCTTATAGATCTTTTCGCCGTATACGCTTTTGAAATAATGGTCCAGCGAGAAATAGGGTTTGTCACCCCATCGGCGTTTGAGCATGGGCTTACTTCCTGATGTTGGTTTCGCGGATGTGGTCCATCACGGCCTTGGCAACTACGTCCGCTACCTGCGGATGGAAGGCTTCCGGAATGATGTGCTCCTCGTTCAGTTCGCTCTCGGGGATCAGATCCGCGATGGCGTGTGCGGCAGCCATCTTCATCTCCTCGGTGATCTGGCGGGCGCGTCCTTCCAGCGCTCCGCGGAAGATGCCGGGGAAAGCGATCACATTGTTGACCTGGTTGGGGAAGTCGCTGCGGCCGGTACCGATGATGCGGGCGCCGGCGGCCTTAGCCAGATCCGGCATGATCTCGGGAACGGGATTGGCCATCGCAAAGAGGATGGCGTCTTTGTTCATGCTGCGTACCATATCTTCGGTGACGATGCCGGGCGCGGATACGCCGATGAAGATATCGGCGCCTTTAAGCGCATCGGCCAGACTGCCGCTGATGCCGCGGGGATTGGTGATCTCCACCATCTTTTCCTGCATCCAGTTCAGACCCTTTGCACCCCTGGAGATGATGCCCTTGCTGTTGCAGAGGATGATATCCTTAAAGCCGTAGGAAAGCATGAGCTTGGCAATGGCTACACCGGCGGCACCGGCGCCGCTGATCACGGCGCGCATATCGGCGGCCTCTTTTTTCAGAAGCTTCAGGGAATTGATCAGGCCCGCAAGAACAACGATCGCGGTACCGTGCTGGTCATCGTGGAAGACCGGGATATCCAGCTGTTCCTTTAAGCGCTCTTCAATCTCGAAGCAGCGGGGAGCGGAGATATCCTCCAGATTGACACCGCCATAGCCGGGAGCCAGCCAGCGTACGGCATTGATGATCTCTTCCGTATCCTGGGTGTCCAGGCAGATGGGAACGGCGTTGACTCCGCCGAATTCCTTAAAGAGTACGGCTTTGCCTTCCATAACGGGCATGGCTGCCTTCGGCCCGATATTGCCGAGACCGAGTACTGCGCTGCCGTCGGATACAACAAGGATCGTATTCTGTTTGATCGTATAACGGTAGACTTTTTCGGGATCCTCCGCGATCTCACGGCAGGGCGCCGCAACACCGGGGGTATAGGCAAGTGCCAGATCGGCGGCACTGTTTACCGGAGCCGCGGAAACGGTCCGGACTTTTCCCTGCCACTGCGCATGCAGCTCAAGGGCTTTTTCATCGTTCGTCATGATGTTTCTCCTCTCATTCGTTAAAAACTGCTTCCATACCCGCGAACATCATCATCTGCCGCTTGCAGTCTGTCTCCGCGGTATATGCAGTCAAAGCTGATCGCCTGCCATCGGCAGGCAAAAAGATTAACTAATATATCTTACCATTGAAAGAAATGCGATGCAAGAAAGTATTTGCAAAAAGAAAAAAAGGGTGTATAATATAAAACGCAGGTGTGAAAGGCAAGATCAATTCTGACGATAATTTATGTCCGTAATACCCCGATAAAATCAGAACAGAGAAAGTACGAAAGAAACATTGCTGTTTTTATTGTATTTCAGGAGGAGATAGTATGGCAAATATGCGGGAGCGTTATGAGACGATCTCTCTGACGGATCTGAAGGAAATGGCAAAATTCCGTGGGATCAAGGGTGTTTCCACGATGAAGAAGGCAGATATCATCGAAGCAATGGTGCAGAAGGACGAAGAAGAATCGGCCGAGGCTGCTCCGGCTGCAGCGCCCGCGGCGGCTGCCGTATCTGCAGTACTTACTGCGGCGGAAAGTGCCGAGGCGGAAAAGAAGACGCCAGTAGCCTTTGCCCCGACGACCTTCCGGCATCCCGAAGAAGGGGAGAAACCGCGCAGGGTCGATCCCGAACAGCTGGATGAGGAGCAGATCAAGGAACTGGACAGCGGCGTGGCCGTGGATGGTATCCTTGAAGTGATGCAGGACGGTTTCGGTTTTATCCGCTGCGAAAACTTCCTTCCCGGCAGCAACGATATCTATGTGGCGCCCAGCCAGATCCGCCGCTTCGGCTTAAAGACCGGCGATATCCTGGAAGGCCACACCCGTCTGAAGACCGAAAAAGAAAAGTTTGCCGCGCTGCTTTATCTGACCAGCGTCAACGGCAGAAATCCCGAAGAAGCCACGAAGCGCTTCAATTTCGAAAACATGACTCCCATCTTTCCGAATGAAAAGATCCATCTTGAGCGCCCCGGTGCTCCGGTTTCCATGCGTATCATGGATCTGATCAGCCCTATCGGAAAAGGACAGCGCGGCATGATCGTTTCCCAGCCCAAAGCCGGAAAGACCACGCTCCTTAAGGATGTGGCGAAATCCATCAAGCTCAATCATCCGGATATGCATATGATCATCCTTCTGATCGACGAGCGTCCCGAGGAAGTTACGGATATGAAAGAGGAAGTGGGCGGAAACGGCGTGGAGATCATATACTCCACCTTCGACGAAACGCCCGAACATCATAAGCGCGTAGCCGAAATGGTCGTGGAGCGTGCGCGCCGTCTGGTGGAATACAAAAAGGATGTGATCATCCTGCTTGATTCCATCACAAGACTGACCCGTGCCTACAACCAGGTCGTACCGCCCAGCGGACGTACGCTTTCCGGCGGTCTCGATCCTGCGGCCATGCATCCGCCCAAACGTTTTTTCGGCGCGGCGCGTAATATGCGCGAGGGAGGCAGCCTGACGATCCTGGCGACGGCTCTGGTGGATACCGGGAGCAAGATGGACGACGTGGTCTATGAGGAATTCAAGGGAACCGGCAACATGGAGCTGGTACTGGACCGCAAGCTGTCCGAACGCCGTATCTTCCCGGCCATCGATATCCCCAAGTCCTCGACCAGACGCGAGGATCTGCTTCTCACCCCGGAAGAACTCTCGGCGATGAGCACCATACGAAAGGCGATCAACGGCGTGCGGCCCGACGATTCGGTGGACAAGATCATCGATATGTTCACCCGCACGAACAATAACCGGGAATTTGTCCAGATGGTTGAAAAAACAAGATTTTACTGATAAAATAGTAACAGCTTCCAAATCTTACTTTAGGAGGACAAGACCATATGAAGTTTATCATCGTTGGAAAGAATATCGAAGTGACGGAAGGACTGCGTTATGCAGTGGAAGACAAGATCGGCAAGCTTGAGAAATATTTTGCCGAGGATACCGAAGTGCATGTGACGCTCAGCGTGGAAAAGGAGCGGCAGAAGATCGAAGTGACGATCCCCGTTAAGGGCAGCATCATCCGTTCCGAGCAGGTGAGCAACGACATGTATGTTTCCATCGATCTGGTGGAAGAGATCATCGAGCGTCAGCTGAAGAAGTACAAGACCCGTCTGACGGACCGTGAGCAGGGAGCGGGAAGCTTCAAGCAGGAATATCTGGACAAGGATTTCATGGATGAGGAGGAAGTGAAGATCATCCGCAGCAAGAAATTCGACATCAAGCCCATGTATCCGGAAGACGCCTGCGTACAGATGGAGCTGCTGGGACACAGCTTCTTCGTGTTCTGCAATGCGGAAACGGATCAGGTAAACGTTGTCTACAAGAGAAAGGGCAATACCTACGGCCTGATCGAGCCGGAAGTGTAAAAAGCGTATTTCAGAATGAACGGAAACAGCCGGAGCTCTGCTCCGGCTGTATTTTGTTGTGCTGAAGGTGCTCAGGCGGACGCGGTGCCTGCATCCGATGTATATTTCGACAGCCGGCGGGGCAGCGGCATAAAAAACAGGGTTTTGATGCCTGCCGACGGAAAAGCGTCCGGCATCAAAACCCTGCGTTTATATTGCCCATGGCGTGACTGATGTCCGACTCAGCTGTTATTTACCGCACGCCGGAGAGCCTTGTTGCTGCCGATCGCGATGGCCAGTGCGGCCTTCAGCAGATCGGGGATGATGAAAGGAAGGACGCATACGCCGAGGGCCGCCCCATAGCCCATGCGGGAACCGTCCTCGCCGACATAAACCTGTACGAACCAGACGGTTCCGAAAGCATAGCAGATCAGCAGGCCGGGCAGCATGGAGAGGGCCGTGACCCAGCGACGTCCTTTCGCAAAGAGTTCAAACGCCCACATGAACAGAGCGATGAAAATGAATCCTACGATGTAACCGCCTGTGGGCCCGAGCAGCGCGGTAAGGCCTCCCTTCATTCCGGAAAATACGGGGACGCCGACGGCGCCCAGAAGGATATAGACGAGCACGGCCAGAAGGGAACGGCGTCCGCCCAGAAGGTAGGAGCTAAGAAAGACCGCGAAGGTCTGCATCGTAAAGCTGACCGACGCCGGTATCGTTATCCAGGCGCAGACGGTGATCAGTGCTGCCGAGAGCGCGATGTAGCAGAGATCGATGATGCGGAAGCCCTGTTTTACCGTGGGGACTGCCTTTTCACCGCTTGCATTTGATGTCATTGTTTTTGAGTATTCAGCCATGATCCTGCCTCTTTTCTGTTTTTTTTGTTTTCCACGCGAGATTCTATCACGCATATTTTTGATTGTCAACCATAAAAATACCGTGGTTAACAATTGGACATTCCCGGACGTTTTTCCTTGAACCGTCCGGGAAGTAATACTATAATATGATGCTAGGGGCAAAAGCTCATGAGACGAACATGCTTGCATGATTCGGCTCATGAGTTTGGGACCCGCACGAACATGAGCAATACTACAAGCACTTAACGAATGCGAAGCATGAGTTTAGTGCTCGTGCATGCTTTAGCTGTAGCGGAATGCCTGTTTTTAGGCATTCCTGCGGAGTTTGCCGCCGACCAAAGGGAGGGGGCGTTACCGATTGCGAATGGTCGTAGGGTGCCGTGTGCCGGTGGCACACGGCTGGCACCGACCGAAGCGGAGCGGAGATGCGAGAGTGCGAAGCACGAAGCAATCCGTAAGCATCATAAAGAGAATAAAAAAACAAATGATATAAACGTCATAGTACTCTTCGGAGGAATATCGCATGAATGTCTGTCTTTTAAATGATTCTTTTCCGCCGATCATCGACGGCGTTGCAAATGTTGTGATGAATTACGCGCGTATCATGACCGAACAGCTTAAGGCCAGAGTGCTGGTAGGTACGCCCGCTTATCCGGATACGGACTATACGCAGTATCCCTACCGTGTGGTAGCCTATCCCAGCCTGGATACTACGGGTTTCATCTCGGGTTACCGTACCGGCAATCCGCTGTCCATGAGGGAGATCGGCGAGATGGCGACTTTCGGGCCGGATATCATCCATACCCACTGCCCGGCTTCTTCCACGATCATGGCGCGCATATTGCAGAATGAAACGGGAGCGCCCATCGTTTTTACCTATCACACGAAATTCGATGTGGACATTGCGAGAGCCGTGGGGGAAGGTTTCCTGCAGCGGGAGACCATCAAGGCCATGGTGGGAAATATCTCGGCCTGCGACGATGTGTGGGTGGTGAGCGAGGGAGCCGGTGAAAACCTGCGTTCCCTGGGTTATGAAGGAGAATACCGTGTGGTGTCCAACGGGGTGGATTTCCCGAGAGGGCGTGTATCGCAGGAGGCTGTAGGGGAAGCGACAAAAGGCTTCGACCTTCCGGAAGGCGTGCCGGTATTTCTTTTTGTCGGCCGTATGATGAAATACAAAGGCCTGCCCCTGATCATCGATGCGATGAAATATCTCTCGGAGAGCGGAGTGGATTTCCGCATGGTCTTTATCGGCGGCGGCGCCGATGCGGAAGAGATGCAGACAAAGGTTAACGAGCTGGGGATGACCCTGGATGTGGTCGGAGAGGACGGAAAGGTTTCCACCATTCCCGGCGCAGCGGACGCGAAGGGGCGCGTGATCTTTACCGGTCCCATCCGCGACCGGGAGAAACTGCGCGCCTGGAATACCCGTGCGGACCTGTTCCTCTTTCCTTCGGTCTATGATACCAACGGCATCGTAGTGCGTGAGGCGGCGGCCTGCGGGCTGGCCAGCGTACTGATCAGGGGTTCCTGTGCGGCGGAGGGTATCACCCATACGAGAAACGGCTACCTGATCGAAGAAACGGCCAGGTCCATGGCGGTACTTCTGGCGGATGCCTGTTCGGATCTGGAATGTCTGCACCAGGTGGGGCAGAACGCCATGGACGAGATCTATATCTCCTGGGAACAGGCCACGGCGGATGCCTACCGGCGTTACGAGGAACTGCGGCAGATGCTGCAGGACGGTACCCTTGCCAGACGTAAAAAACATGCTTCGGATTATCTCCTGGAGGCTGCCAGCGCAGTGGCGGAGGGAACGAGGCGTATTTTTGACATCCCGCGGAATATCTATGGCGGCATGATCGAAAATGTGACCGAACTGAAAGAAGATATCCACAGGATCGCGGAAGACCTGCCGGAAGGCGTGAAAAAGGTGGGTACGGACGCAAAGAGGGGCGTGAAAGCGGGCCTGGCATTTGCGGGAAAGAGCATCCGGGAAGGACTGGAACTGGGGATAGGCAAAAAGGACGATGACGGGGAATGAGAAAGAACGACTGGTTTAAAAAGATGAGCTTCTACCAGATCTGGGTAAGGAGCTTTGCGGACGGAAACGGAGACGGGATCGGCGATCTGTACGGTGTGTATGACCGCCTGGAATATGTAAAGAGTCTTGGCGTGGACGGGATCTGGTTTTCGCCGGTCTATCCTTCGCCAAATGCGGATTACGGTTATGATATTTCGGATTATAAGGACATCCATCCGGATTTCGGAACCCTGGAGCAGTTTAAGAAAGTGCTCGCGCGGGCGCATGAACTGGGGCTGAAGGTGATCATGGATCTGGTGGTTAACCACACTTCGGACGAGCATCCCTGGTTCATCGAAAGCTGCAAAGGAAAAGACAATCCCTACAGCGATTATTATATCTGGAGGGATAAGCCGAACAACTGGTTCAGCCTTTTTGAAGGCAGGGCCTGGGAATACAATAAGGAACGCGGGCAGTATTATCTGCATATCTTTGCAAAAAAGCAGCCGGACCTGAACATGGACAATCCGAAGGTAAGGGAAGAAGTAAAGAGCATCATGCGTTTCTGGCTGGACCTGGGAGTGGACGGTTTCCGTGAGGATGTGATCAATTTCATTTCCAAAAAAGAAGGCCTGCCCAACGGGCTTCCGTTTATACCCGCGGTCAACGGCATGCCTTTTTACAAGGACGGTCCGCATATCCATGAGTATATGGCGGAATTCCGCGAGGTCTGTAACGGATACGACTGCTTCCAGCTGGGCGAAGGCCCTATGACCACCGTGCAGTCGGCTTTGAAGTATCTGAGCGGTCCGACGAAGTCGCTGGATATGATGTTCGGTTTCGACCATATGATGGCGGACTGCGTTTATACGGAATATATCCACCGGCCTTTTTCCCTCGTCAAGCTGAAAAAGGCATTTTCAAAATGGCAGTACGCGCTGCAGGGAAAGGCCTGGAACGCCCTGTATCTGGAAAACCACGATCATCCCCGCATCATCAGCCGTTACGGTGACGAACGTTACCGTCGCGAGAGCGGGACCATGCTGGCGGCCAGTTATCTCTTCCAGTGCGGCACGCCCTTTATCTATCAGGGGCAGGAGATCGGGATGAGCAACATCCGCCTCTGGTCGATCGACCAGTACGTGGATGTGTCAACGAAAAACAATTTTCACAGCTATCATCTGAAGGACGACATACGGGAACGTTTAAAGCGCATCCATCTGTCCAGCCGGGATTCCTCGCGCACGCCCATGCAGTGGAGTGCGGGAAAGAACGCCGGTTTTTCGACGGCAAAGCCCTGGTTCTATGTTAATCCGAATTACCGCCGGGTCAACGTGGCCGCGGAGGAGAAAGACCCGGACAGCATCCTGAATTTCTACCGGAAGGCGCTTGCGCTGCGCCGGCATTCGCGCACCCTGATCGCCGGGAGCTACCGCGAGTATTTTCCGAAGGATCCTAATGTGTATATGTATGAAAGAAAACGGGGGGATATCCGTTATCTGATCGTCTGCTCGTTTTCACCGCTTCCCTTACGTCTGCGCATACCGAAAAGCTATGTGGGGAAGAAGGGAAAGCTCGTCCTCTGCAATTATCCGGAGGGACGTCCGCAGATGGCGGAGCGCCTGAAGGAGCGCCTTAAGCAGGAGGTGAGCCTGCTGGCCTGGGAGCATGGGATGCTGAGACCGTATGAGGCCAGGGTGTATCGTTTCCGCTGGTGAAGTATCCCGGCCGGGACAGTATGTGATCGCTAAGCGGAAGTATCCGCAGGCAGACACATACGGACGAAGCCGGATGGGGAGCAGTATTAACAGGAAAGGATCGGTGAAATATGATCGAAATGGAAGATGCGGGAAAGCTGGGATTCGGACTGATGCGTCTGCCCCGCCGGGGGCTGTCCATCGACATCCCCCAGACCAGTGAGATGGTGGATCATTTTCTCGAAGCCGGTTTCAACTACTTTGACACGGCCCATGTATATCCCGGCTCCGAGGAGGCGACACGGAAGGCGCTGGTGGAGCGCCATCCGAGGGAGAGCTTTACTCTGGCGACCAAGCTCTTTGCGGTCACGGCCCTGAGCAAAAAATCCGCGGAGCAGCAGCTCTATACCAGTCTGCAGCGCATGGGAACGGAATATATCGATTATTATCTGCTGCATACGCTGATGAAATCCAACTACCAGAAATACGAGCGTTTCAAACTCTGGGATTTTGTGAATGAACAGAAAAAGGAAGGACGCATCCGGCATGTGGGCTTTTCCTTCCATGACGGTCCGGAGCTTCTGGAGCAGATCTTAAAGGATCATCCCGAAGCGGAATTCGTCCAGCTCCAGATCAATTACGCCGACTGGGAGAATCCCTCCGTTACCTCCCGCGCCAATTATGAAGTGGCGAGAAAGTACGGCAAAAAGATCGTTGTCATGGAACCGGTAAAGGGCGGCCGGCTGGCCAAGCCGCCGGCAGAGGCGCTGAAGCTCTTTAAGGAATATGCACCGGAACGTTCGGCGGCAAGCTGGGCCATACGTTTTGTGGCGTCGCTGGAAGGGATACTGACGGTACTTTCCGGCATGTCCAATACGGCACAGATGCTGGACAATCTTTCCTATATGAGGGATTTTCAGCCGCTGAACGCAGAGGAACGGGCGATCATCAAAAAGGCGCAGGATATCCTCGGACGTTCCTCGGGCATTCCCTGCACGTCCTGCAGCTACTGCACCAAGGGCTGTCCGAAACAGGTACCGATCCCGGAGATCTTTGCGGCGATGAATCTGAGCCTCTCCCATGGTCAGATGCAGGAGGCGAAAGACGAATACGCAAAGATACTGGAAAGGGGCGCAGGTGCGGATGCCTGTATCGCCTGCGGACAGTGCGAAAATGTCTGTCCCCAGCATATCGGGATCATCGCTAAGCTGAAAGACTGCGCGGAAGCGCTGAAGTAAAAATATTTTGACCGGCTTGAGAACTGCCGGGGAGGAGATGAAACATGAGTGTACGCGGCGTCTACACATCGGTCAACCAGATCCGGAAGATGGTCTTCACGGAGGTTGCGAAGCTTTCCTACAATTATAAGGACGGGGATCTGTCCGAAATGGAACTGATCCCTTACCGCATCATACCCGGTGAGGTTTCCACTTACCGCGAGAGCGTGTTCCTGGAACGGGCCATCGTGAGGGAACGGATGCGCCTTGCCATGGGCCTCAACTTCCGGACGGCGGCGGAGCATGCCCCCGTATCCACTGGGGCGGAAGAGTGCGTAAAGCCCGAGAAATACTATCAGCCGCCCCTGATCAATGTGATCAAGTTTGCCTGTCATTCCTGTCCGGAGAATCAGGTGGTGGTGACGGAGCAGTGCCAGAGCTGTCTGGCCCATCCCTGCCAGGAGGTGTGCCCGAAAAAAGCCATCTCCTTTGTCCACGGCAAATCGGTCATCAACCAGGAAGAATGCGTCAAGTGCGGGAAATGTGTGGATGCCTGTCCCTATCACGCCATCGTGCATCTGGAGCGGCCCTGTGCCAAGGCCTGCGGTATGCATGCCATCCATTCCGATGAATACGGCCGGGCGGATATCGACCAGGACCGCTGCGTCAGCTGCGGCATGTGCCTTGCCAACTGTCCCTTCGGCGCCATCGCGGATAAGGCGCAGATCTTCCAGTGCATCCAGGCGATCCGTTCGGATACGCCGGTCTATGCAGCCATCGCTCCGGCTATTGTGGGCCAGTTCGGCCCGGACCTGACCCTGGATCGCATGCGTTCCGCATTCCGGGCCCTGGGTTTTGCGGATGCCATCGAGGTGGCCATCGGCGCCGACCTGTGCACGCTGCAGGAGGCGGAGGACTTTGTGAAAGAGGTGCCGGACCGTCTGCCCTTCATGGGCACCAGCTGCTGTCCCGCTTGGTCGGTGATGGCGAAACGGGATTTCCCGCAGCACGCGGAATGCATCTCCATGGCGCTGACCCCCATGGTACTGACGGGACGCCTGATCAAAAAGGAGCATCCCGACTGCAAGGTGGCCTTTATCGGTCCCTGTGCCGCGAAAAAGCTGGAGGCCAGCCGGCGTACCATAAGAAGCGACGTGGATTTCGTCCTTACCTTTGAAGAAGTGATGGGGATGTTTGAAGCGAAGGGCATTGATTTTACGGAACTGGAGACCCACAATACCATGCATGGCGCCAGCGGCGATGGACGGGCCTTTGCCGTGGGCGGCGGTGTGGCATCTGCCGTGGCCAATGTGATCAAAGAGAAATATCCGGACCGTGAAGTGAAGGTGGAGCGGGCCGAGGGCCTGGATGAGTGCCGTAAGATGCTGATGCTGGCAAGGAGCCATAAGTATGACGGCTATCTATTGGAAGGCATGGCCTGCCCCGGCGGCTGTATCGGCGGCGCCGGTACCGTCAATCCTATCGCGAAGTCAAAGGCTGCGATCCTGAAGAACCAGGAGAATTCCAGCTGCAAACACGCCTATGAGAGCTCCTTCGGCGACCGCATCACGGACCTGACGGAGTAAATAGAAATACCTACTTTCGGCGGTAGCAATACCGCCTTTTTTTGGTTATAGTATATGCTGAAAAATTATGAAATGCCTTCGGCATTGAAACAAAGGAGGAAAAGCATGAAAGCTAAGAAATGGAAACGTTTTCTGGCCACGGTCCTTACGGCAGTGATGTGCCTGGGAGAAGTGGGCGGAACCGGCATGACGGTCCTGGCACAGGACGCGATCGTTGAGGAAGACGAGGCGCTTTCGGAAGAGGAAGCGGCTTCCGAAAACGAAGCGCTGTCGGAAGATGCGGCAGTGTCGGAAGACGAGGCTGCGGAAGAAGATGCAGCTGTTTCGGAAGATGCGGCAGCAGCGGAAGCGGAAGAAGCAGAGGAAGCGGATGCAGCACCGGAAGAAGAGGCAGAGGAAGAAGCGGAAGAGCCCGATGCGGCCGGCACTACCTATAATCTGTGGGTCGGCGGCGTGCAGGTCTCGGAGGGAAACTTAAGCAATATCCCCGGTGTGGCCAGCGGTACGGCCAGCTACGATCCTGCGACGAATACCCTGACGCTTAATGGGGTAACAGGCTTTAAGGGGCAGCATGAGCACGCGTATATTTACGGCGAGGATCTGAATGCCGGCGACAAGATGTTCTGGCTGAAGGGCGATGCGGAGTTCAATATAAGCGATGATACTGTTGATGGTATCCTGATTACGAAGAGTGAAGTCGGCTTTGACGCAGATCTTCGTATCGGCGGAGAGGGTTATCCGGTCTCAATCAGGGATTTACCCCTGACCATAGCGGGAGGAAACTATGAGCTGAAAAGTACCAAGTGGACTGCGTTGCACGTGGGTGGCGGCCTTTATATGCAGGGCGGCACTGTCGTTACCGAAAGTAAAAAACAAGGCATCAAAGCTGGCGGAGAGCTCTGGTTCAACGCCGGCGATGTGACGGCCACCGGAGAGGAATACGGCATTCTGAGCAATGAGGCAGTTTATGTATCGGGCGGTATCGTACGGGCGACGGCCACCGGAAAACCGGAGGACAGTGCTACTCATGTCTCCGTGGACGATGGAAAGTACTCCGGCCTGTCTGTTGACGGCAGCCTGATGGTGACCGGCGGTCATGTGAGCGCTTCCGGCGATATGCACGGAGTCTATACCACTGAGGAGATTACGATCGACCGGGGAGTCTGGGATGCCGGCTATTTGGAGGCAGCGGCTACCGGGACAACGCACTTTGAAAAAACCGTGGAAAGAGTCGGAACCTTTGCAAATGAGGCGGATATCACCGTAAACGGCGGCTGGTTTAAGAGCAGCGGTAAAGGCGGCGCTGCAGCTGCCTACAAGGGAACGATCAATGTGAGCGGCGACGCCGCTTTCCTGGAACCGGCAGACGGCTCCACAAGGCTGTATGATCAGGATCAGAACCGCTATCCTTCAAAAACCACTGCGACGATCTCCGCGACCACGCTCAATCCCGTGGAGGAGGTCCTGATCGGGGAAGAAGACGGAGGCTATGGTCTGTATCTGGGAAGCGTAGAAGTTACGGCCATGAACCGGGAAGATATCCCCATTGCGTTCGGTAAGGCCAGCTATGATCCGCTTACCGGGACCCTGAAATGTGAGGATGCGGTGATCAATACCTGTCACGGGGTTGATATGACCCAGGCGATAAGGGTAGAGGGTGATCTTACCATCACCGGTAAGCTTACCATCAACAAGGTGGATGACAGCGGCTACGGCATCATCATAGATAGGCATCATACCTTGACTTTTAAAGATGCGGATGTCACGGCCACCGGGATGAAATATAGTGCGATCCATGTTCCCAGCGGATCCATCGAAGTCATCAACAGCAAACTGGATGTTTCGGCAATGGAAGGCGGTAGAGGTGATCATGCAATCTACGCCGCGGACAAACTCGTACTTGATAAGGCATGGATAAAGGCAAAAAGCAACAAGTGCGCGATCGCATACGGTTACCTCGATGGAAGAGAAAAGCACACGATCGTGGCACCGGCGAATGCATGGTTTGATAATTATCTGGTAGCGGATAAAACATCGAACCAGGCGGTGTTAGACGTGGAGATCGAGCCGGCCATGGATGGAGAGATCTGGGTAGGAAATACCCGGGTGACGATGAGTAATCTGGATGACGTTCTGGGTGACGGCAGGGTCAGTTACGATCCGGATACGAAGACTCTTCGTTTTGCGGCAGGTTCGGAGATCAACTCAGGCCATGACGTTACATACAAGCAGCTGACGAATATCTACGCCGACAAGGATCTGCGGGTCGAAGGAATCGTAAAGCTGAGTATGAAGGCATATTACGCGATCTATTGTGAAGGATCCCTTACCCTCGATGCGGATATCGAAGGGGAAAGCACAGGGGTCTTCGTTGTTTCGAATGGTACTCTGTCTGTTGAGGGCGGAACAATAAACGGAAGCGCAACGGAATTCGGTTTCTATGCTAACAGGATCGAGATCAGCGGCGGAGATATCAGTCTCAGTGCTGCGGTTAAACGCGGATCGGTCATGTATTCCGCTAAGGGGGATACCGTGATCAGCGGCGGAAAACTCAATCTGACATCCGACAGTATGAAACCTGCTGTATGTACTGAGGGGGATTTCCGTATGACCGACGGTTATCTGTATGCCGGATCCGACGATCGTGCGATCAGTTCAAAAACCATAACTATCGACGAAGACGTCATGCGCATCGCGAACCCGGAAGGGGCCTATGTAAAGAAAGGCAGCAGAGATGAACTCATTAATCCTGCAACCGGCTTCGGGGCTCATGAGGTGCTGATCTATAAGAAGGGCACGCAGGACGTTACAGTAAGCTTTGACATGGGCGGCCACGGTACGAATGAAAGCCAGACGCTGAAGGATGGAGCTAAGGTATCAGAGCCCACAAAACCCACAGCAGACGGATGGATCTTTGCAGGCTGGTTTGCGGATCCGGAGTTTGTGACGGCATTTGACTTTAACAAAGAGATCATTAAGGATACCACGATCTACGCAAAGTGGTATGAGCATAAGGAGAGCTATGAGCTGTGGCTGGGTGAGACCCTGGTTTCCGGCGATAAATGTCTGGATATCTTCGGGGACGGAAAGGCAAGTTACGATCCAACCACAAATACCCTGACACTGAAGGATTATACCGGGAATGGAACATACTCCGTAAACTCAGGGGATAAGATCCTGATATTTGCAAAGCAGGATCTGACGATCAAGGGAAGCGCTACACTTACTTCAAATACGGCAAACATCGGTATTGAAAGTGAAAGCGGAAATCTGACCATAGATGCGGATCTCAAGATCAATCTGACAAGCGAGAATGCCGGAAAAGCCGATATCGCTATCAGGGCAATGGGCGGAGATATCACGATTGACGGTGGAAGCATTAACTGTACCGTGAATCCGTCAAATGAGGAAATTCAGTCTTTCGGTATTGCTGTCGGTTCCGGGAAGATTACGATCAATGACGGGATTACGAGCTTAAATGCCGGGCTTTTTGCTATAGCCTCGCTGGGAGCAAATGCTGATCTGATCATGAATGGGGGCGAACTGCAGGCAAATGGGTTGAACGACACGAGCGCCGGTATTTTTTGGGCGACCGGAAAATTACAGATGAATGCCGGTACGCTGAAAGCCTCAGGACATGGTGATGAAGGGGCGGCGGTGGCCTTTGCCGAATCGGTTGCTGATCCGGACTATGTTGAGATCGTAAAGCCTGTTAATGGTAAGTGGGATGATAAAGGGCAGAAGGTCCTTAATCCTGACGGAACGACGGCAATGGAAGTCGAGATTGCCCGCAGGCAGTTTACCGTCACTTTCGACCTGAACGGCAAGACCGTATACGAAGGCACCGCACCCGAAGCGCAGAAGGTATATGCGGGCAAACCGGCCCTGGAGCCGGAGTTTCCTCCCGTGGCAGAAGGCTTTGCCTTTAAGGGATGGTATACGGATCAGGCATGTACTGAAAAATTTGTCTTCTTCGATTCCTCGATCACTAAGGACACCACACTCTACGCTAAGTGGGTTGAGGGTTTCATCGTAAGCTTTGACGTAGGCGACGCTTCGGTAGCCACACCCATGGATCAGGCTGTGGAAGAAGGCGGACTGGTAGAAAGACCCGTACTTCCCGCTGTAGAGGGTATGGAGCTCGTGGGCTGGTATAAGAATCTTTCGGATGATACCGCTTACGATTTTGAACACACACCGGTAAACAGCAGCTTTACCCTGTATGCAAAGTGGGCAAAAGAAAAACGCAAGGTGACCTTTGACGGGAACGGCCATACTCCGGTACCGGCACCGGTAGAGGTGGAATATGGCGACACAGTGACCGAGCCCACGGCTCCCACGGCAGACGGTTTTAAGTTCATGGGCTGGTATGTGGAAGCTGCATGCATCCATCGTTATGATTTCTCCAGCCCGGTGAAGGACAACATCACGCTTTATGCCCGCTGGGTTGATGCGACAGTACAGACCTGGACCGTGAGCTTTGACTTAAACGGCATGCCGGGAACGGCTCCCGCCGCACAGGAAGTGGTGGACGGTGAGCTTGCGGCACGTCCCGAGGCTCCCGTGGTAGCAGGACGCAGCTTTAAGGGCTGGTATACTTCCAGATCCTGCGCGGATGATGGCTGGTTCAATTTCATGACACCGGTGACCGCCGACCTGACTCTGTATGCAAAGTGGGAGATGGAGGAAGATGTACCGGGCTTCATCGTGAGCTTTGCAGATACCTCCTATGATATCTACAACGGTCTGGTCCAGAATGCGGACGGCATCTACGAGACCGTCTATGCCGGCGGAGCCATCAAACCTGCGATCCGGGTCATCGGCGCATACGGCCGCATCCTGATCGAAGGCGAAGACTATACCGTAAAATACAGCAACAATGTGAAGGCAAACAACAAAAAGCCTGCAAAAGTCACTGTAAAGGGCAAAGGCATTTATAAGGGTTCCAAGGTACTGGAATTCTACATTGTTCCGGCGGATCTTGGTATACTTGAGTCCATGGGTAAGCTGGTCGTTCCCCAGCAGTATGCAAAGGGCGGAAAGGCCAATGTGGTGCTCTATTACGGCAGCTATGCACTGAAGGCAAAGGACTACGAAAAGCCTACGGCAAACGTAAGTGAAGCAACGGCGCTGGATATCAAAGGTAAGGGCAATTTCAAAGGATCGATCAAAGAGACTTTTCTGCCCCTTTCCGCTGCGGATGCGAAAGCAAAGACCGTCGCCAAGGTGAAGGTCAAGGTATCGTCGGTAGTATATAACGGTATGACGCAGACGCCGGAAGTTACGGTTACCGCCGGGGACGGAAGCGTACTGACCGAGTATAAGGATTACACGCTGTGCTATGTGAACAATCAGAATGCCGGTAAGGCTGTGGTAGTGGCAGAAGGCTGCGGTGAATACTTCGGTGCCGCATCGGCGCCCTTCATGATAACGCCGGACAAAGACGGTAATGTTGTGGTCAGCCGTTCCTCGGAAAAGGTGGCATATGACCCGAACGGCGCGACCATCGGCCTTTCGGTCACTGTGGGCGGACGCTTCCTTGTCGAAGGCGTGAGTTACAACGTGAAATTCAGCAACAACAAAAATGTGGGCAAAGGAAAATATACCGTAAGCTTCAAAGGCAACTACAAGGGATTGAAGCCCGTTAACGGAGAATTCGAGATTGAAAAGGCTTCCATTGCCGGTACGGATATCTTTGCGGGCAGCATGACCTATACGAAGCCGGGCAAATATTTCTCCAAGGTATATGTGACGGATGGTAGCGCACTGCTGAAGGAAAAGAAGGACTATACCGTAAGCTACTATACGGACGATGCCTGCACGACAGCTCTTTCTGCAAAGTATACGATGGAAGAGGGCAAGACCCAGGTAACCCTGTACGCAAAGATCACGGGTACGGGCAGCTATAAGGACGACAGCAAGGTGGTCAGCTTTACGGTCTATAAGGCGGATGCGGAGAAGTTCGATCTGAGCAAGGCGCGTATCGTGGAACCTGCAACTCTTAAGAAACCCGGGAAGGTACAGTACAACGGTACTGCCCTGGAGCCTGTGGTCATTGTACAGGTGAAGGTCGGCAAAGAGTGGAAGACCGTGCCGGAAAGCGCCTACACCATCACCTACAGCAACAATGTAAACAAGGGCAAGGCTACCATCGTGGTCAGCGGTAAAGGTACCGCAGCCAGCGGCAGCAAAGCCGCCAACTTCAATATCATCGCAAGAGATATGAAGAGTTTTGAAGCAAAGTAAGAAAGATCTGCAATAGCAGTAAACAGGCCGCCCGCAGCAATGCGGGCGGTTTGTTTATCCGGGGGCACGCATTGCATGACTCTGTATACAGGCCGGAGAAGCGGTACCGAAATACCTACTTTTGGCGGTAGTAATACCGCCTTTTTTATTTTATAGTATGCTACGGATGGGCACCTGAGGAGAGGCGTCGATCCGCAAAACTCAGATACGAAAAAGGAGGATAAGCTATCATGAAAAAGAAACTGCTTGCACTGGGACTGACAACGGTCATGGCCTTCTCTATGGCAGCCTGCGGGGATAAGGAGGAGCCCGCGGCAGCTGCACCTACGGAGGCAGTACAGCTGACGGAGAGCGCAACGCCCACGGAAGTGCCGGAGGAGCCGCCCGAGGAGGAACCTACAGAGGCACCGGAGCCGGAGAAGCCGGAATTTTCCCTTCCGGACAGGATCGTATTTGACGATAAATTTGAGATACAGGTCGTGGGCTACGAGTATTTTGATTCCGGCGACAGCTATGATTATGATTTCCTTAATGTGTATTACGACTATACACCGTTAAATGACCGTTTCTATACCTGCAACGCCATCTACTGGACCGCGAGCCAGAGCGGAACGGAACAGAAAAAAGATCCGTCAAGCAATCTGACGTTCGGCAACGCCGAGCATACCGATGATATCTGGCTGCATATCCAGCAGGGGGTGACCTTCCGCGGTATGATGCAGTTTTCCGTTAATAAGGGTGATACTTCCGTGATCACGGTGGGGATCGGTGCAAAATCGGATGAATACGTATTTTTTGATGTAGATCCTACATGGGAGATGCCGGATATCCGGCATGAGACCTTTGAGCTGGAGAAGGTTCTTTCCCCTTCCTACGGCCCCGGCAATATGCCGCAGTTCACGAGTGCGGATTTTGATATCAAGTATGACCTGAAGATCAACGGGATCACCGAATATTCCAGCGTAATGGAACTGGATGCGGACCAGAAGCCCGTCTACTATACCTGTGTCGGGATCTCTTATACGATCACCAATCATTCCGGAAAAGAAGAAAGTCCGTTCATGCTCTTTTCCACGAACAATTACATCTTCCAGGACGGCGTTTCGATCAAGGATACCACGCCCGGCAAGGAATCGGTGGACTATCACAAGACCCAGAAGGATCTGCCGCTGTACCAGAAGCTCCAGGACGGTCAGACGGTCGACTTTGTTCAGTATTACAGGCTCCGTTCCGACAGCCCCATCGAATGGGTACACCGGGATTTCCGCGGCACGCTGATGGGCAACATGGTTTATGAGGTGGAGCCGCTGGAGCTAAACTGACAGAGGAGTGACTGTCCGGCAGCCGTCCGGCCGTCGGAAGTAACAATCGTATAATATCGGGGGAGGTTTCCGCATTGTGCGGAGACCTCCCCCTTTTGCTTATGAGAGCGGGGAAGAGAGGCGTTGCTTTATTGAAAAAAAGGCGTATTTATGCTATTATTGACAGACAATTATGCGCGTTATCGCTGTGATCGCAGTGCAGGAGGAAACGATATGGCAGAACGGTATGAATATGAGGAAGCAAAGCTGCTTTCGCTGGATGAGACGCTTGGGATCGATCCGGAAAAGAGCAGGGAGGCGGGAGAAGAACTCGCCGGATTCTATGACGCGGAGGATCTGCTGGAGGACCATAGAGCGGCGGCAGAGATGCTTGCGGAAACGGATGCACATCTGGAAGAGTATGTACGAAATTATGAAAAGGATAAAGAACGGGAGAGCGTGGAGATGATCTATACTCTGAAGATCAGTATTCTTCACAGTATGGCAAAGCGCTTTCATCCGCTTTCGAAATACGGGAAAGAGCAGCTTTTTGCTGCGGCAGACTGCAGGCGGGAGTTTGAAGCGCTGGTGGGGCCCCTGATCACTCCGATCACGAAAAACAACGTCGATCTGTTCAGGACCGTATTATCCGCGGATCTCTGTGAGGATATCTGCTTTGGGAGACGCGCGGCTCTCGGTGCGCTCCGTACGCGGAAGGGAACGGTATACGGCGTGGGTGCCGTAGCTTATCATATCGATACGGAGCCGGTCTTTGGCAGGCAGATCCTCCGGATCGACTGGCTTTTTGTGAATAAAAAGTTCCGGGAAAGAAGCGTTGCGGACTTCCTGCTCGGGGAACTGATGGCGCAGGCGGCAAAAGCCGGCGTTTCTTATATGTCGGCGGAGTTTGCGGAGAATACGAAGGAAAAAGAAATCCTTGCGTATATCCTCGGTGCCTGGAAGTTTGAGCTGGATGCGGAACTGAGTCCCGACGCCGTCATAAGGCTCGGCGATGTCACGGAGGAGAAAAAGATCGCCGCACTGAATAAGGAAGCCGTTTCCCTGGCGGACTTTAATGAGACGGAGAGAGAAAGGTTTATCCGGCATACTCTGGGAGGCTTCGGATATGAAGGCTATCTGAAGGAGGTCCCCGGCGAATATACGGATAAGGATCTGTCATTCTACGCCGGGTCGAAATCGGAAGCCTGTGCCCTGCTTCTGGCGCACAGAAGCGCTTCCGGTATGATGAGGGTGGAATACCTGGCTTCTGCTCCCGAGAAGGAGAAATACCTGCCGGCTTTGCTCTGCGCATTCCTGGAAAGCGCCAAAAGAGTGGGAGATGCGGATACAAAGGTACTGATCCCGGTGGAAGCGGAGGAGATCGGCCTGCTTTTGGATAAGCTCTGCAGCCGGCAGCTTGGGCAGTATCTGCTGTCCGGGATGCTGAATCCTCCGGCGGCCGGGCTGGACTTTGATGCGGAAAATATCGAACAACTGTTGGCGGCAACGGAATAAGATCTTGAGGAGGGTTTCCCATGAAAGGTCATAACCTGGAATTACAGAGAAAGATACAGGTACAGAAACAGCAGGAAGAGAACAAGGAAGAGTCCCTTTTCAGCAGTGCTTTCAAACAGGAAGAGCAGCAGGAAAGCGTGCTTCAGGGAGAGAAGACAGAAAACCTCATTGCCCATGGCTTTAAGGAAGCCACGATGAAGGATGATATCGATGAGCTGGGCGGACCGGCACCCGGGGAGCCTGCCTATATCGGCCTGGAGAAAAAGTTTACCCGGAAGCAGGAAGGGGACAGCGCAAAGATGGAGGCTGTCCGGCTTGCACTGGATGCCTACCATAATCATGAGCATATGAACATAAGCAGGGAAAAGGCGATGGATGACCTGATCGCTGCCTGTGATAAATACTGTTCGGGACGTTTCCGGCTTTTTAAATGGGGACGGGGGAAACAGCGCCTGGAAGAGGTGATGGCCCTTCGTGAAAAGGTCATGCAGGAAAGGGAAGCGACCCGGAGCGGGCTGGAGCCGGAGGACGGGACCGGTGCAACGAATCTGATCCACAACGATGCAGTAGGGGCCTATACCGAAGAGACACAAAAGAAGCTCAAAAAAGCGGGAGTCGGAAAGCTCCTGGTAGCAGGACTTGCAACCATCGTGGGCGTGACCGTCGGTAATATCATAAAACTGGCCACCCTGCAGCCCCTCTGGAGAAAAAAGGTGGGATGGAAACCGAAGAGTTATTTCATGGGAGCCATGGGCTTTATGGATCGTACCTTCGGCAGGGTTACGTATGTGGACAAGCTGGATGAGAAGGGCAATGTCGTGGGGCTGGAGAAAAAGAGGATCTACGAAACGGATACCTCCCAGAAAGAAAAGGACAGAAGTGCGACCTTTGCTGCCGAGAACGCCATGATGAAGGCCGACCGGGAGATGCTGGAAGAAGACGGCTTCGACGATTTTGATGAGGAAGCCTATATCGATGAGGGCTATGATAATGATCTGGCCCTGATCAATGTGAAACGTGATCTGGCCATCGCGTACGGGAAGGATGATCCCGACACGGAGGAGATCGAGCGCCTGGAAAAGGAACTGGAAGAGCGGAGCCAAAAGTCCGCAGAGTTTGCTGAATACATGAAGGAAAACAAAGCCGATTCCGGCTTTGTTCCGAATATCAGCCCGGAGCTGGATCAGGAAGTGAAAAATGCCAGGAATGCATATAAGAATACCTCGTTGATAAAGGCACTTAAAGAGCAGGATAAACGGACCAGGGAACGTGTTGAAAAAGAGGGAAAAACAGAGGAATTCCGGCAGATGCTGAAAGAACAGGTGATGGGTAACTGTCTGGAGGAAAACGGCTCTGCCGACCAGGTGCTTACGGAAAGGGATAAAGCCTATAATGAAGAGGAATTAAAAGCGAAGATCGAGAAATTTGAAGAGTTTGACTTACGTACCATCAGTTTTGAAAACAACGTTGATATGCTCAGGGACTTTAAAAAGAACAAGGAAAGCTTTGAGTATGTCCGTTCCGTTCATTACGAGCTTTTCAAGGGGATCGCGAGCGGCTTTAAGCTGGATGATGAAAGGATGATCAAATTAAGGGCAAAATTCAAGTGCGCTTTCGAGATGGAGGATTATATGATCCGTGTAAACAGGATGATCCTCCGTGATGAGTTGGAAGGACTTGATCTTGTAAAAGACCAGGACAGGATCGATGAGTATATAAGCCAAAAACGTGCCCTTGCAGAAAAAAAAGAGCGTTTTTACAGGCTGCTTCCCAAGCCGGGTGAAACCGAAGCTTTTCTTGCGGAATGTGAGGAAAAGGTGCGCAGTGAATACAAAAGCAGGGAGAAGACCATAAAGGCACTGTACCGTATCCTGGAGAAGGGCGGAGAAAAGGGCAGTATTCCTAAGGATGAGCTTAAGAAAAAGGCGGATGCCTATGAGAGCAATGCTGTCGTGTATGATTATATACAATATGCTGCCACCCGGTATATCGCCTTTTCGGGACCGGATATCATGGAATCCTATAATGTGATAAACAAAAAGACTGAAGATAATAAGGTGAGTACAAAAGCCGAACGATGGGAATTTACCTGGATGTACGGAAAGAGCCTGGAGGATCGCGTAAGGCTGACAGAACTGAGGAACGGTCCGAATGCGGAACAGAAAAAAGAGATGCTCAGGGAGAGGATCGCAAAGAAAGAGAGCGAAACAGAAAAAGACAAACTGACGGAGGAAAAGAAAGCTGAAATAGAACAGGAAGCGAAAGCCGAAACAACAAAAGAAGCAGAACTGATAAATGCAAAGAATACCCTTGCTTATTACAGGGAAATGATCGTTGATATGAAAAGCTTCGACCTGAAGGAGTTTGATACCAGAGATATCGGTAAGTTTTATGAAAACTTCGAAAGGAAAAAACGTGTTCTCTGGATCTACACAAATTCCAGAATAATGATCGGGATCATAAGAGCACAGCTTGAGTTAATCAGAGCTTCGGAAATCGAGGAAGCAAAGAAGAAGGATCCGGACTACAAAGTCAACCCGAAGGAGAGGCTTAAGCTTCCGGAGGACTTTAAAGAGCTGGGATATGCGGATTATGATGAGCTGGTGAAAGATCTGTCTGTAGCGCAGGATATCGGTAATGCGATCCAGGGAAAGATGGACAGTCTGGCACAGATCTCGGAAAAGGAATATCTTCCGTATTATTCCCTGGAAGAAATCTTTGGGCTGGATGCAGAGAAGAGCGCAAAGATAACAGAGAATCACGACAAGTATTGGGCGGAGATGGAGGAGAAGGGAGTCTTTCTTGACGACGATCCTGTGGCGCAATGGGTGGAGGAAATGAATGCCTTTAAAAACAATATCAATATTTCAATCCGGACCAGAGAAGTAAAAGAGGAGGAAGAAGAGGAGGAAAGCAAGGAGAAAAGTAAGGAAGAAACTAAGGAGGAAAGCAAGAAGGTTAAACTGACGCAGAATATGACCGGTGATGTGGATATCATGGAGATCTACCGGGAAGAGCAGGAGTATTATGATAAGGAGAAGATCCTTAAAGGACGAAGTATGCTTTCGAAAAAGGACCGCGTGGCGGAAATTGAAAAGGCAAAGGCATATAAAGAACGAATCAAAAGCATATCCAATTGCAGGGATGATCAGGTTTCTTCCATGATCAATAATAACAGACAGCGCTATATTAAGCGATATGTCAGTTCCATGGAATACTTTTATAATGATTCCGAAGAGAAGACAGCCGAAAGAGTGAGGGCACTTGAGGCAGATCCGCAAAGTGCCACTACGGAGCAGAAGCAGAAGATGGCAAAGGAGCTTGAAAGCGCTTTTTCAGTGATCATGAATTTTGATCTTCAGGAGATGAATTTCGATAAGATTACGGATATCTATAATGAGACATACGAAAAAACAGCCGTAATGACCGCTTTCTGCTTTGATTTCAATCTGATCTTTAATGATTATGAACAGCTGCAAAACGACCCCAATGTGGAAACCCTTCTGACCAAAGAGGAGTTCATGGAAGTGAAGGCGAAGAAGGACTTCATACAGATGACAAATGTCTTCTTCGGTAATTTGCCGGATCTTATGAGCCAGCCGCAGCATGAAGAAATAGATGCAGTGACTCTCCTCACATTAAAGGAGGATGAGTTCTGGAAATTGACGGAGAAGAAAAAGAATAACCCCGTCATTCAGCTTTATCTGGGAACTGCTATGATGACCGCCAGTACCATACAGAAGCTGGGGATCATTCCGGGGATCGATATGGAAGCGTTGTATCAGAAGCGGCGTGTCAGTGAGTTTGGCGCTCCCCAGGAGGATATGACCGAAAGCATAAAGAAAAAGCTGCAAAAACAATAAAGGAGATGTGCGAAATGGACTTTTCGCTTACTACGGAAAACATAGCGACACTGCTGATCGACGGCTCCACGATCTTTCTGCTCCTCGGGGTCCTTACCCAGACCTCGATCATGCGGAAGCGGGGCCGGAAGGAGGATAAACTGTTCTTTGGACTGATCCTTCTGACCATGGTGGTGGCAGTGGCGGATATCGTGACCTATCTGGCGGATGAGAAGCATTTCCCGGGAGCGAGGATCTTAAACCTGGGAGGGGTCACCGTCTTTTATATGGCGCTGATCCTGGGCGTCATGGGCTTGTTTCATTACTGCGTGATCCGCTTTGGCGGGATCTTTGATGAACAGCCGAGACTGGAAAGGCTGCTGCTCCTGCCGGGAGCGGTCATAGAGCTTCTCCTGCTGATCAATCTGTTTACGGGGCTGATCTTTTATGTGGATGAGTCGAATGTCTATCATTACGGGATCCTGTTCATCTCCATGTTCATCATCATGGGGGTATACCTTTTGTCGGGCCTGATCGTGATGGGCCGGTACCGCAGTAAAAATGACAATGCGGTCCTGATCCCGGTCTGGATCTTTCTGCTTCCGATCATGGCCGGACTTGTGGTGCCCTTTGTGATCGGCGGGATATCCCTGACCAGCATCGGGCTGGCCATGTCCGTTGTCTTTATCCATGCAGGCAGCGCATCGGAGATCGTGAACTATGAAACGGAGGAGAAAAGCGCATGACGGACATCGGATATGTAACCTTATATGTAAATGCCATAGCGATCATGCTCTCGATCGGCATCATGGCGATGGTCTGGAAGCTGAAGATGAAAGACGCGCTGGAAAAAAAGATCTTCATCGGATTGCTCATCCTTGTGATATTGATGGGGGCGTTCTATATCCTGTGCGCATTAAGGGATGATAAAATGATCAGCTGCTCGCATCTGGGCGCCATGCTCCTGGAAACGGGGCTGGAGCTTCTGATCAACGCCTACGCGTTTCAGTGGTTTATCTATGTGGAATACCGTCTGTACCACAGCGTAGACCATATACGGAGAAACGTTCTCCTCTTTTCGGGCCCTTTTCTGGTGATCACGATCATGGATCTGGTCAATATCTTTACGGAGTTTCTGCTTCAGTATGATGACGAGCTGGGGATCATCACGGAGACGCCGGTCTATGTATTGACGGATGTGATCAGGCTGGGCTATTTCATCTGCACCCTGTTCATACTGGAGCTTCGCAAGAGGCATGATGACAGTCTGAAGTTTTTTTCCGTACGGCCGTTTTTCATTCCCGTGATGATCTATGTTCTTCTTTATTATTTTACCCCCTATGCGACGGTGGATCTGGGACTGGCGATCGGACTGACCCTGATCTATGTGGAGCTGATCAATGAAAAGTGCTATCAGGATTCGGAAAGCGGCTTTTTCAACAGGCTGTATCTGGATTATCTGCGAGGGCGGATCACGGAAGGAAAATATGATCTGGAGAGCGCACTGGTCTATGAGCTCCCGGGCGCTGATATGGCGACGTCCGCAAAGCTGATACTGAAGCAGCTGCCGAAGGATTGCGATACCATACGGTACGGGAAAGATATTGTGGTAACCCTGACGAAAGTGAATAACAGAGGACCCCTGTCCATGCTTTCCGAGGACGTGCAGCAGAGTCTTGATGAGGCCGGCATCCCGGTAGAAGTGCGCATCGATCTGAAAAAGAAGAAAGAAAGCGGCGCGGAATTTCTGGAAAGAGTATTAGCGAAAGGGTAAAGCGTTCATGAGATCAATAGAGATAGACGAAGATAATGCGGAAGATTTCTCCGACTATATCGATGAAGATATGATCGACAATATGGATCGTACTTTTTTCCGGGGCATCGGCGTGACGGATGATGACGACACGCCGCTGGGGGCTCTTGTCTTTGAGCTTAAGAACAGCGAGAGCGAGGAAGACACCACAAGCCGTATCCATTCATTTAAGGCGGAAAACGACGGGGCGAAGAAACTGATCCTGTCGGAGTATGAAAAGCTCATCTCCGAGGAGGATGTGGTGGAGAGCTTTTATGAGCTGGCGGATGAGGAAACGGCGAAGCTGCTGAAAGCCGGCGGTTTTTCCTTTGAAACCTCCGAATCCGCGGATATCGTAGTCGGCATGCCGGATATCCGGCGTGTGGCAGAGAGCGTAAAGAGCAGCAGACTCCCGTCTTTTATCGGTGATCTTTCCGGGATCTCTATTCTTCAATACAGAAGCTGTATCAAAAACTGTCTCTTTAAAGGGCACCACGGACTTCTGGAGGACCTGGCCTATCTGCCCAAAAACTGGTTTGAGCAGAATGTCTCGGCCTGCTCTTTATCGGATGAAGCAGTGGATGGTGTGCTGCTTTTGAAGAAGGCCCCGTCCGGTATGCTCTCCGTGCTTTTATATACCGCTTTCGGACCGGACTTTCAGAAGAGTCTTGCGCTGATGATGATCTACACGGCAAGGAAGATCGTGGAGCTCTATCCGGATGACACAAAGGTGCTGATCCGCCGTCACAATGATATGGTAAGAAAGCTTACCGACAAAGTATTTGCAAACAGCAGAGGCGAAAACGTATACAAGGGAAAGCGGAAGGAAGGATAAAGAGCTTCGCGGAATACGGGAACGCGTGAAAAAAGCCGGCCGATGAGAGCTCAGCTTTCGAAGTCACGGCAGAAGAGCCGGGCGGGGCGGTGGCCGGGGCCGGTAATGTATTTTTCCGTTTCCCGGACGAAGGGCTGCATCTTACGGCGGAAATTCGCAGTGAGGAGCGGCCGGTTTAAGACGATCTCGTAAACCTTCTGCAGCTGGTTGAGCGTAAAGTGTTCCGGCAGCAGGTAAAAGAGGACCGGACTGCTCAGTTCGGCTTCACGGCGCAGCTTAAGGAAGGCTTTAAGGATGATCAGGGCGTGGTCGAAAGCAAAGCCCTCGTTGTTTAAGATCTGATAGGAATGCGTTTCTTTTCTCGCATCGCAGCGGCAGTTTTCGCGGATGACGGCGGAGAGAACGCATTCTTCTTTGTTTTCCAGAAGGATACGGTAAGTGCGCTCGCTTGAGGCAGCTTGCGCATCCGCTTTTTTGCTTTCCTCATTTTCTTCTATCCGGAAATCGAACCAGGCGGCCTTCCAGGCATCGCTGCCTGCGTGGAGCCGGTAATCCGCGGGATCGATCAGTGATAGAAAGGCCTGGGAGACGATCCAGCCGCGGGGATCCCGTCCCCGTTCGCTGAACATGCCGACGGGTTCGAGATAGGCTTCCGACACATTGGTCTCTTCTTTAAGCTCCCGCGAGGCAGTCTCATCTATGCTTTCATTCTCCCGGCAGAAGCCGCCGGGGAGCGCCCACAGGCCTTTATACGGATGGCCGCCGCGCTGTATCATCAAAAGCTTCAGCTTGTTCTCCGGATCGCGCCGGTATGTATCGCCTTCCTCCTGCATCAGGGAGAAAACGGCGATATCGGCAGTCAGCGAGGGCGCCGGCCAGGCGCTGCGGTCATAGTTCTTCAGAAATTCCTTTTCCTCTTTTTTGCTTGATCCTGAGTTCATATCGGCTGCACCTTTATCTGTGGTTATATATCCTGTGATATCTTGAGAAACGGCTCTTCGTCATGGCGTCGGAGCGTCGGACCGGAACCGGAGAGCTGTCATCGCTTACAGTTTATAATGTACGTATTCATTTTTCAAGTCCCGGGGACAGGGCTCCGCTTAAAGCTATGGGCGCTTCAGTACGGTGAACCCTGTCGTGTGTCTTTTGCTTCACGTGACGCGGACAGATAGAAGCGGCCGAAGGTCTCTTTGATCTCGGGCAGCCGGCAGAAACGCGCCACATCGATATCGCCTCCGGCACAGAGGATACGGCCGTGGCTTTCGTTTAAATGGGTAAGGAACAGGGTAGCGGTCCGGGGCTCTATGCCGGCAGCGTCCAGGTCTTCCCTGACGGGGCGGACGAAATCCGCGGCACTGCCGTGGCGGGCAAAACGCAGGCTGCCCTGCCAGGGGTTGGGGATATTTGTTTTGTCTTTTTCAATGAGGCCCAGATCCCTGTCACTGCATTCGTTTGCCAGCGGGCCGGCACCGTGTTTGGTCACATAGCTGCGGCTGATGTAAACGGGCTCGGGGAGCGGCAGATGATACTTTTTTGCGAGCATGCAGGGATTGGTCAGTCCCGTCCGGGAGCCGGTCACATGGGGGAGCGAAGCCTTGCAGCAGGCATCCAGCAAAAGTCCCTGGCCGTTTTCAAATATGATATCCTCCCTCTTTTGCAGGAAGCTTTCGCTATCTTCAACGATGCTGATCCGGGCCGCATTCCGCATCATCTGCTCCACGGCGTTTTCGATCACGGCATCGGAACGCAGCAAGTCGCCGTATTCCCCGGAAGGCGCCGGCAGCCCGGCCCGCTCAAGACGGGCCGGAAGATATTCGCAGCGGATCTCCGTGAGTTTCTTTACCAGATGATCGGCGCTTTTGGAGAGGAAATCGGCAGCGCACACGCCGAAACCGGCTTTCGTGCGCAGATCGGCTTCGTAGATCCCCATGCCGCAGCTGCCGTGTCTTTTGTTTCCGCGGGCGGTCTCCAGAGCCATATTGGTGAGCACGTCATCGATCAGGACGACCGGAGTGCTGCTGTCGCAGAAGATGCGCACGTCACCACCGCCGGCAAGGCGGAAAGCGTCGATCTCGTCCTGCAGTTTATAGAGGTCCGGATAGAAGGTCTCTGCCCAGAAGGTATCGGCACCGCGGAAGGAGCCGGAGCCCAGCTGGTGGAAGACAAAGCGTTTTTCGCCGCACTCCACCGTATGTCCGGACTGGGCCCCGCCGTTGTGCCGGATCACCAGAGGGGCATCGCCCCTCTGGCAGAAAAGATCCACGGCAAGTCCTTTTCCTTCGTCTCCGTATCCTTTTCCGATGATCGCATATACTTTGGTCATAGTCAGAAAAACAATCCTTTCTTTGCACCGGGCAGTTTCAGTTCCCGCAGCGCGGAATCAATGACCGGCTGCTTATCATCCGGCCATTGGCGGATGATGTCATTTTGTTTCATGCCGTTCGTATACTGCATGATGCTGATGATGAGCTCGGGGATGGTATCGACCCGCTGGGGCGACAGCATCACATTGCGGCCGGATAAAAGCTGTACAAAATCGTTCGCACGATCCCCCGGGTTGTTGACCAGAAAGATGTGGAAGATCTCGAATTTTTCCGAGGCTTTTTTCAGTATGCTTTTCGTATCGCAGTTCAGCGTTTCATTAAAGACACGATTAAAGGAAGCTTCGATCCCGACGGTGCGGCAGTCCGCTCCGTCACCGATCGTGAACAGGAAGCCTTTTTTGCCGCGCTTTTGCTGTGCATCCAGAAGCGTATGTTCCGCGGCAAAGTGCCACAGATAATTGGGGACCACGTCTCCGTTGCCTGCGTTTTCCAGCCACAGATCAAAGAGCTGTTCGGCAATACGGATATCCGACTCGAACTGTGTGACCTGCAGGGGGGCCTGGTCCTGGAAATCCCCGTAGGCGGCAAACAGTATTGCGGGATCGGGGACCGGCTGCAGCGAGTAGAGTTTCATCATGGTCTCGTGCAGGGATTCCTTTGCGATCTGCTTCGACAGGTATCCCATGGAACCGGTCACGTCCAGACCGATGATGATGGGGGTGGATTCGGGATGATCCTCGGAATCCCTGGCCTCCCTGAAGCTGATGAAGCGGGGATCGAAGCGCTGGTCGATCTGCCTGCGCCGAAAGATCTCCCTTTCACTTGTGGCAGTGCCGATGTTGCGGCTGCTTTTTAAGCGGCTCCAGTCCGATGCGTTGTAACTTCCTCTTCCCATAATATTTTCCTCCTTTCAGATTTGAATGTTCGTTTTTGCAAAGCGGCGTCCGCCAAAGCCTTTTTCGATCACCTCATCCCAGAGAGCAAAGTCGTCATAGGCATTTCTCTTCGGTGCGGAGTTCAGAAAAGCGGTGAATTCCTTCGGGATCCCGCTGCGGTTCACACCCAGGATACGCGAAGCCGTGGAACGGACAGCCTTCAGATCTCCGGCGGAACCTTCGGAAGCGTATCCCGCCTCCCACCAGTGACCGATCAGTACGGCGTGGTGGGTGAAGGGGTCGACCGCCAGGCTGTTTTCCGAGATACCGTTGTGGGCCAGGTCGCTGTAGGCCAGTACGCAGCAGATGTTCTCCATACGCGAGACCACCCATGCGGCATGTTCCGCGGAGAGAGCACCGAGGAGAGGCAGGGGGAACAGATTGCCTGCTCTCCTGTAGGCCAGCAGCAGTCCGCCGTTTTCCAGGAGGTAACTGCCGGCAGCGACCGGAAAGCAGTCACGCAGGCCTTTCATATCGGCGGGGGGGAAGGAGAGCCGCTGCAGGGCTCGTTCCTGGGCTTCCGCCAGCGCCCGCGCTTCTTTCTTAAAATGAAAGAGAAAGGCTTCGCGGGTCAGGTACATGGTGACGGAAGGACCGTCGTCACAGCGGTAGAGGTAACGGATCGTGATATCGTTATCGTCCGCGCTTTTCAGATACGCATATTCCGCGGAATGCCAGAGCGCATCTTCATTTCTTACTTCCTCCGCTTTCCGTTCGTGTGTCTCACGGAGGTAGCGGAGCATCCGGCCGCGGAATTCTTTATATCCGCGCAGCTGCTCATCGGAGAAATGAAAGCGGCTGCCGCAGTATTCGCAATACAGCGCCCCGCTACTGTCAACGGAGAGCTCGCCGTTACAGTTTTCACATTTGAAGCTCAGCATTTGTCGCGTCCTCTCTTTCGATCGGGATTGATGATGTCTTGTTGCGAATATAATGATAATATCAAATCGATAATATGTCAAGAGGAAATCTTTTGTTTTTTTTTTCAAAACGCCACAGGAGACGGAGGAGTATAGGAAGATCGATATCCGGAGCGGCTGATCATTGAAGGACAGGCATAAAATATGCCGCAGCGTGATAACTGCGGCAGGATCTTTTATAAAGCGGCAGGATGGAGAGAGAAAAAGAACGGCTATCCGGAGAAGGATGCTCCGGAACCGGGCGGCAGGTGGGAAAAGAAGAACAGCACCTCCTACATCATTTTCTGAACGGCGAGGCCGTAGAAGAGGGGGGTGAGGATACCCTGGATATTCTGGGAGTTTTTACCCCAGTCAATGATCTGCGTGGGTAAAGCGCATTTCGACAGGATCTCGACTACGGTCTGCATATCGTTGTAGGGAAAAATATGCACTTTGATATCCTCCCCCCAGGAAGCCAGGGAAACTCCTTCGTGCAGCTCAAAAAAGACGCCGCCGCAGCCGTCGGGATATTCGCCGGTATGTTTTATATTCTGCATATATCTGAGGCGTTCCGCCAGAAACATCACCTGTGCGTTTACCAGATATCTGTCATAAGCCTGTGCAGCCAAGAGCGTGCCCTCCTTATACGGTAAATTCGCTTCACGGAATACATTGTATATCACTTTCCGCTGCTTGACAATCCCATAGGCAGATCGCAGCATTCCGGGGGGGCCGATCCCGTGAAGTATCTCCTCTGTTTCGATAGTTCTGATCGATCGCATCGCCACAAGCCGGATCTCGTGTCATTTGTCAATTTTTTGTAAATAATTCCGTTTTGGTGATGAGCTTCATGATTGAAAATGCTTTATTTACAGGCGTTAACAAAAGACTTGAAATAATTGTTAGCACTCGGGCTTGACGAGTGCTAACAAGAGTGCTATAGTAAGATGCGTAAGGAAAAACCTTGGGCTTCTTTCTTTATATGGTGAGACGGAGGAGGTGAAGCTTTATGAACATACAGAAATTTACACAGAATTCCATACAGGCGATGCAGGATATGGAAAAATATGCCGTGGAATACGGCAACCAGGAGCTGGAGCAGGAACATCTGCTTTATGCACTGCTGAAGCTGGACGATTCCCTGATCCTGAAGCTCGTGGAAAAGATGGAGATCAATACGGAGCATTTCACGGACCGTACGGAACAGGCGATCAGAAAACGTGTGAAAGTGCAGGGCGGTGAGCTCCATATAGGGGCGGATCTTAACAAAGCCCTGATCTCGGCCGAGGATGAAGCGAAAGCCATGGGTGACGATTATGTTTCCGTGGAACATCTGATGCTGGCTATGATCCGCCATCCGAACCGTGAGATCAAGGCGATGTTTACGGAGTACGGTCTCACCCGTGAGCGCTTCCTTTCGGCACTGCAGCAGGTGCGCGGGAACCAGCGGGTGACAACGGACAATCCCGAAGCCACCTATGACACACTGGAGAAATACGGACAGGATCTGGTGGAAAGGGCAAGGCAGCAGAAGCTGGATCCGGTGATCGGACGGGATGCCGAGATACGGAACGTGATCCGCATCCTTTCACGGAAGACCAAGAATAATCCCGTGCTGATCGGCGAACCCGGCGTAGGTAAGACGGCAGTGGTGGAAGGTCTTGCGCAGCGTATCGTACGCGGGGATGTGCCGGGAGGTCTGAAAGACAAAAAGATCTTCGGGCTGGATATGGGCGCGCTGGTGGCCGGCGCGAAATACCGCGGTGAATTTGAGGAACGTCTGAAAGCCGTGCTCGAGGAGGTAAAGAAGAGTGAAGGACAGATCATCCTCTTTATCGATGAACTGCATACCATCGTGGGCGCAGGCAAGACGGACGGGGCACTGGATGCCGGAAATATGCTGAAGCCCATGCTGGCCAGGGGCGAGCTGCATTGTATCGGGGCGACCACGCTGGATGAATACCGTAAATATATCGAGAAGGATCCGGCGCTGGAGCGGCGTTTCCAGCCGGTAC
>JAEEGL010623530.1_pt1 | contig 40943 bp, 36 predicted proteins | sample 9134231 | NCBI WGS metagenome assembly JAEEGL01 (sample SAMN16246548, study PRJNA631951) | gut metagenome | biome: gut microbiome; feature: rumen; material: fiber-attached | host: Bos | place: Iran: Karaj | collected 2018-10
ATACGGCTACGACGCCATTGGCCAGTTGCTCCAAAGCACCGACCCGGACGGTTTCCAGACGACATACATATATGACCTGCTCGGCAGACCGACACAGCGCAACCACCCCGATGCGGGACTGACAACGACAGTGTATGACCCGGCAGGAAATGTTGTCAGCCTGACCAACGCCGCAGGTGAAACAATAACGACATCCTATGATTTTCTCAGACCAACCGCGCGCCACTACTCAAAGTTTCCACAAAACGATGTCCACTATGAATATAATTCAGCTGGACAAATATCAAAAATTCAGGATGGTAGCGGCGAGCAGCTGTTCTTTTACGACGCTTTGGGCAATGTCTCGAAAAATGTTCGTACCTTTGCAGTGCCGTTCTCTAATTATATCTATACGTTTACTATGGAATACGAATATGACAGCTGGGGGCGTATGCTCAATATGACATACCCCGACGGGGAGGTGGTGAGCTATGGCTATGACCACGGAGGCAACCTCTCGGCGATGTCGGGGACAAAGAACGGCAACAGCTACAATTACATTGACAGGATCTTTTACGACCGCTTCGGCAACCGCAAAATTATCGATTATGGCAATTTAAGCCATACAGAGTACAGCTACGACGACCTTCAGCGGCTGTCGCGCCTGACCTCCACGGTGCGCAACTCCGGCACCGATGTTGTTATACAGAACATCTGCTACACATTCGACAATGTCGGAAACATCACAGATGCGGCCAGCAATGCCGCGGCTTTCGGCACATTGGGAGGAGCCTACAGCAACCATTACGTTTACGATGACATAAACCGACTTACGTATGCATCGCAGTCTTATGGGGCGGGGAGTCTGCTGTATGCCGAATACAGCCCGTCGGGAAGGATGTGCAGCAAGTCGCAGTCATTCGCCGGACAGGATATGGTGTTTGGATACGACAACGGCGACAAGCCACACGCTCCGCGGCGTATCTTTGACAATGGCAGTTCGACACTTCACGACCTGCAGTGGGATGCTATGGGCAATCTGGCACGTGTCTGCTCTGCCGTCAATGCCGGTGAGGATATGATATCCAGCCGCCATCTTTTCTGGACAGAGGACAACAGGCTGGTTAATGTGGTCGACGACAAATATTTCAGCTACTACGCCTACGACCACAGCGGCGAGCGGGTCCTGAAAATGACAGGAACGACCACGCTGCTCGACATCAACGCTGATTATGCACGATACTTCTCGACGGTGGACAAAACGACACTGTATACGTCGCCATATCTCGTCGCGACAGACAACGGCTACACCAAGCACTACTATGCCGGCACGGAACGTCTGTGCGCCAGGACAGGCAACGGCAACCTCAACCATTTGGGGAACTTTATTGAAAACAACCCCGCCATTTCCGAACGTGCGGATGATTTGTTCGACGGATGCATCTCTGCAATGGCCGAGAGGACGAACACGGAGAATGAAACCTCAGGAATAACAGGCGTCTGCGATAAGACGCCAGCCGAACTTGTGGCAAAGATAGAAGGCCATCCTTTTAGCGTCATTGCCGAAGTGGAAGTCGGAACAAGTGCCTTTGATGTTGCGATGTCTAATTTTTCCTCAATTACGCAACAGACAGAAGATGTGTACTATTACCACTCCGACCATCTTGGATCGGCCAGCTGGATCACCGATGCCAACGGCGTCCCTGTCCAGCACCTCCAGTATCTGCCTTTCGGAGAAACGTTTGTCAGCCAGCATACTTCCGGCTATGAAGAACGCTTCACTTTCACGGGCAAGGAGAAAGACTCTGAATCAGGGTTTTACTACTTTGGGGCACGCTACTATGACTGCGATTTGTCCGGCCTTTTCCTCTCTGTCGACCCGATGGCGGACAAGTATCCGAGTCTGTCACCCTACGCTTACTGCGCCTGGAACCCCGTGAAGCTGGTGGATCCAGAAGGAAAAGAAATAGGAGACTACTATGACATAAATGGGAAATACTTAGGATGGGATGGTAAAAAAGATGACAACGTATATATTGTGACCCATCAAGAAAGTATTAATAAAATTAAATCTAATAGCAATAATAACCAAACAACTGACACGAAAGAGGTAACTATAGCGGTTTCTACGAACTATTTTGTTCTGAAACAAGCAGAGAATATTTTGAATTTGACGATAGCTGATAAAGGGGAAAACGAATTTAGTGCATCAATGAGTGGATCGCTATCTACTCCAATAAGGAAAGGAAAGGGTAAAAACGGCTTTATGCCAAGTCCTCTCGATCAGACATACCCCTTAACAAGTATACATTCTCATATTTTCTCAGATGATAAATATGATCATTGGATAGAATATATGAGTTCTGGGAAAGACAAAGATTCTCACACTTTTCAATCGTATGACTTAAATATAATTGTTGGGCAAAGATGCACTGGCACTGGATATGGTGCTGCATTTTTTGACAGGCAACCCTTGGGCGACGAAAGTGCACATCCTCCTATCTTGACACTCACTCAAGAATCGCTGCAAAGAATCACAAAATGGAGATAAATAAGTTTTGAACTGACGGTTGATGACAGTTTGTTACTAAAAATTATCAAAAAAGCCAAAACATCGTTGCACTTTTTTTCATATAAAACTCGAAGTAAGAAACATATTTATTTAGGTAAAATGAAACATACAATCTTTTTCATATTTATTTTTGTTACATCATCCATTCACTCTCAAAACATAGATCGTATAGAGGATTATTACGCGCTCTGTAACTCTATCAAGTCGGAGACTGAAATAAAACTTCAAAACTCAATATTTGTTTTGAACGGGAAACTGGTTGAAGATATTATAAATGGTCCATATGGATATCTATATTTCCAAAATAAGAATGATGAAGAGGATTCATTGATGTTTTTTCATAGGTGCAATTATATGGTTTTTCAAAAAAACAAATATATGTATATGATTGATTGTTTAAGAAAAAATGGATTCTTTACGGGAGGTGAGAGTGATCAATTCAATCAACTAATTAAAATGCGTTTTTTCATTTATGATAATAATGCAGGAAAATACTACACTTATTCGGCCTTGTTTCCTGTATCCTGGACTATAAACCACAATGAACAGTTGTTCTTTAATACATCAATTAGAATCACTTCTTTAACCGAGGATAATTATATGATGTCTATATCCACATATGGTCGCTATTGGAGTTTCAATATCGAAGGTAATAATACAAAAAAAATAAAAAGAAAGTTGATAAAAAAACACAAGAAATTATATGGGCATTTTTAAGTATGACGTATTAAGAATCCCCAAAGCACTCAGCAATTATGAAAAAAACGCTAAACAACCCGTTGCGGTGGATCTGTGCTCCGCCACAACTTATTATCAGGATTTCCAAATCCGCATAACTAATCCATATAAAGGTTAAAGGTTATAGTTTAAGGGTTAATGACCTGTCGCATCTGACGTTTTGCCTATTTCACAATAAAACAACCCGTCTCGCGTTATGTCAATAAATTCAATGCTTTGCAAAAACCAGGGAACATAATATACCAGTATACGCCAGCCTTCGGAAATACCGAAAACGACTGTTTTGGGAATTTGCAAAATATTGATAATCAATATCTGTGTTTTTGCAAAACCCTTTCATACTTCACGGGCAAAGAAAAGGACTCAGAAACAGGATTTTACTACTTCGGCGCACGCTATTATGACTGCGATTTATCCGGCCTGTTTTTGAGTGTTGACCCGATGTCGGACAGGTATCCAAGCCTGTCGCCTTATGCCTATTGCGCCTGGAACCCGGTAAAGCTAGTGGATCCAGATGGGAGAATTATTAAGCCCGCACCAGGGTCTTCTTCAACATTTGTAAATAATCTATCTAATGCAATTTCATACCTGAAAAATAACGGGGCAGGAACTATCCTAAACCAATTAGACAATTTGCCACTAATTATTTATGTTTCTGAAATTCCTTATCAGGATGCTCAAATTGGCAAAACTCGGACCAACTCTTCAAAATTAACTATATATTGGTGTCCAAATGCAGCCTTATATACAACAAACGATGTTATATTATCACCAGCCACTGTGTTAAATCACGAATTTGATCATATGCTGCAAGGCATTATCAATCCAAATACGAAAGCTCGAGATAGACAAGAACCAGATAATCAATACGGTAATCTGGAAGAACGCAGAGTAATAACTGGTAGTGAACAGGAAACTGCGATTATGTTGGGCGAGATAACACCTTGGCAAAAAACACGTGAGGATCACAATGGTGGTACTTGCTGGGTGGAATCTCCTGATTTGTCCGAAGTGACAATCCCATACAGAGTAACATATCCTAATGTATGTACAACTAAATCAACCTTTATTGTAACACCAAAAACAGACACAGAATGAAAAGTATTAGTAAATCACTATGCTTGTGCATCTTAACCACTTTTGCCACGTTGTTTGGTTTGCAATTGTCAAAATATTGCAACAAAGATACACAAATCTCTAACAATGCAAAAAAAAACGGTTATATAAAAGCTGTAATTCTTTATGCTGGCTTTGATACAGACACGCCTTTTTCAGTATCACCAGAAAAGTTTGATATGTGGTATGGAGACACCTCTATCGTTATGGTAACTATAAACAATCCTCGTCAAATTGTTTTTATTGATTCTATTATCAATTGTGGAGAGCCTGTAAATTCCGGAGTCATTGATACTCGATGCAGAATTACTATTACAAAGATAGAGAATAAACTTTGCTTAACTGATAGTTTTTATTTGAGTCCAACACTTATTTTCCACAAGAATAACGGTGTGTTGTTAAAAAACAACGAAAATACACAAAAGGCAATACAAAGCATCATATTCAATAGTTGATTAGAATCAAAAAAAGGAAAAACCGTCGCGTCGGGTGTTCCTGATGCGCCCGTTGTGGCGGATCTGTGCTCCTCCACATATTATTATCAGGATTTCCAAATCCGCAAAACTATAATTCCAGTTAAAAGTACAATATTACAAAAGGCAGCCTGATATCAGGCTGCCTTTTGTATTATTGATGTCGGATTTCAATTACTTGATGCCGAGTTTTGACTTGATGTTGGCGGGGATGGCGTCCTTGTGGACCACGATGTTGATGGTTTTGTAGCGCACGAATGCCTTGCTGCAGAAGAAGTTGCCGCCGAACTCGCCGTTGTATTTACCCCAGCTGTTCTTGACCATATAGTACTCGTTGCCCATCTGATCCTTGGCTTTGCCGTAAATCAGCATACCGTGGTCGTCGGTGGTCTCCCAGTTGTCGTAGGCTTGCTGGCGCTCCTGTTGGGTGACCCAGCGCTGCGGTGTGGGATGCTTGGCGGCCTCGTCGGCAATCTCGCCGGCCTTCATACCGCTCCATTTGGCCTGGTCGCTGCCAACGCCGCTCTTGGGTGCCTCGGTGGCGGGCAGGACGGCGAAGCCCTGACGGCTGTAGCGGAAACCAGTCTCGCTGACGTCGGAACCCCAGGCAACGGTGTAGCCGTTGTCGATGGCATAGTCGAAGATGTCCATAAACTCATCGATGGGAACATTGTAGCTCTGACCCCAGCGCCAGTTGTCCTGTATTTCGATAACAAACTGCTGATAGAAGGGATGGTGCGAGAAGCTGGTGATGCTCACATAGTCGTCGGGGTTCAGACCCAGGCTTTCGCCGAAGCTCTTCGGGGTGTATTGTGCGCCCTTGTAGTTGAACTTCTCGGGAATCTTGCCAAGATAGATTTCGTGTACGGCAGCGATGGCTTTCATCCAAAGGGGCTGGCCGTCGGGGCTGCTCTGCAGTTTTTTGAGCTTGCCTTTGGCCACAGCTTCGACCATCACGTCGGTGAGGGCCGAAAGCTCGGTGTGGTTCGAAAGGGTGTCACCATACATAGCACCGGCGGGCATAACCTCGTCGGGTACCATACCGTAGTTGCGCAGACAGTAGATAACGTCGTTGAAGGCACCGCCCTGGCTGAAGCTGACGTCGCCGTGGGTGCGCACTGCGGCAGCGGCACGGTCGTTGTAGGTCTTCTCGACAACATACATCTCGCTCAGGTCGTACTCGCCTTTGCCCATACGAAGCAACTCGGCTTCAAGGAAGGCAATACCGCTGTAGCTCCAGCAGGTACCGGCGTTGTTCTGGTTCTTGACAGAGGTGATGGGGATAACCTTGACGGTGTCGAATTTGTATCCCTCTTCTGCGGGTTTCTTCTTTTCGGGTTTCTTGGCCGAAACGGTGGCGCAAATTGCGATAGCGCCAAGGATTGCAAAAAGTTTCTTCATTGATTTATAAATATTTATTGTATTATTTGTTTTTTTTATCGCGATGCAAAGATAGTAAAAAAAAATAAATTGTTAATTTGTTAATTTGTTAATGTGTTAATGGACTTTAACCTTAACCTTAACCGGCTGCCGAACAAACGAATTGCAGGATTGATACTAAGGTTAAAGTTAAGGTTAAAGTTAAAACCAAATCCGTTATTCTTCCGGTGCGAACATCGGGTCCCAGGCGGGCAGAAGTATGGGCTTCTGCGAAAGCAGGGCACGGATGTTGGCGGGGATATATTTCTCTTCCAGCACCACGCGGAACATATACTCGTTGAACCAGTCGTTGGTCATAATCAGGTTGCCCTGATAGCCGTAGTTGGGACCCCAGCTGTTCTCCACCATCCATTTCAGCGGCTTGCCGTCCTTATCGAGGTCGACGGCGCACAGCGTCATAGCGTGGCTTGAGCCACTGGCGAAGGTGCTGACACGCTGTTTTTTGTCCATACCGAAGGTTGTGCCCATCAGCGAGCCGTAGTCGAAGTTGTTGGGGTCCATAAAGCCCTTGTCGCGGTCGAGGAACTTGCCTACGTCGCAGCTGAAATACATCATCGTGCTATCCTTGATGCTGGCGATGCACATCGGCGCTATCTCGTTCATCGGCAGGTTGATGTAGCGCCAGTTCTGGCCGTCGTATACGTGTCGGTCGTACTGGATTTCATACACCTTGTAGTATTCGCGGGTGGGGTCGTTCATAACCATATAGTACTTCGAGAAGTCGGTCTTGGCATATTTCTCGTAGAACGACATCGGCGTGTAACTCTCGGTGCTTACCACTTCGCCCTTGGCGTTGCGATGGGTCCAGGTGAACTCGGCCGGCGGCTCGCCCATCGTCAGGGCCAGCATACGGTAGATGGTGCCCAGCATCTCGGTCTTGCGGCTTTCCAGCTTGGCAGGTGTGGTGCCTTTGGCGGCAGCCAACTCGCGCAGCTCGAGGCCGAACTCGCGCAGCTTGAGGCTCAACAGGTTGCTGATGCTCGATGTGTTGTTGGTGTTGTAGGTCTCGGGCATAACGTCGCTTGGCACAAGGCCGTATTTCTCCACCAGGTTGGCGATGCCGGTGAACTGGCCGCCGTCGCCGATGGGATTTTTGAACAGCCACTCCACTTCCTGGTCGGTCATAGGTTTCTTATAGGTGTCGATAATGGCCTGCAGGAACAGGTTGCTCTTCTCCAGCTGGTCGTAGAAGAAGGTGTAGGCCTGCGAGAACTGGAAGTCGGCGGGCAGGTTGTGCTGACGTATGGCCTTGTTGCGCATCACGTTCATACCGGTGAACATCCAGCAGCGGCCGCTCGATTTCTGGTCGGTGACGGCCTTGCTGACCACGCGGTTGCTGAAGTGCGAGTCGAACTTGGTGGCGTTCTCATAGTTCATTGCCAGTTTTGCGGGGCTCTGGTTGACAAGGATGTTGCGCATTGCCTTGTCGCTTGCGCTGCCACTGTAGGATTTCTTGATTTGCTGCATCATCTCGGACGTGATGCCGCCGTTGTTTGTCTGCTGCGCCGGCTTGTTTTTCTGAGCCGTTGCTGCTCCCGAAAGCAGCATTGCAGTCATTGCAAATACTAAATATTTCTTTGTCATATAGTTGGTGTTTTTGATTTTTATAATATAATTGTCCGTTTTAATATAATTTTATGTTAAACGAGGATTATGCAGTTTTATTGTTTAGAACGAAAAATACATTTTTTGCTGCCTGAAAAAACGAAAGCATTTCGGGATTGTTAATTCTTGTTAATTTTTAGCCTAAATGACTTATTATACTGAAATTCAGAGAAATAAGCAAAAATGAGGATAATGCCATAACATACTCATTATTAGGACTTAAAGTGACCTTCAAAGGCATATGTACAGTATATGTACAGTATTTGTACATATGCCTACGAAAGTACTGGGAAAAAATGGTTAAGAAACTGTCATTTTTTTGCGCAGCGTGGGCAGAGGCCCTTGACGATGTATTCGGTTTCTTCGGGAACAAAGCCGGCAGGTAGCGGCACCGACGGTATGACGGTGTCGGTGAGGCAGAAAGTCTGGTGGCAGTGTGTGCAGGTGATGTGGACGTGCCCGCTGCAGTGGCGTGTGTCGGCAGAGTGGCAGACACAGTATTTCTGTGAGCCGCTGCCATCGTCGACGCTGTGCAGCAGATGGGCTTCGCTAAAGAGCGTCAGCGTGCGGAACAGGGTGCTACGATCCACTGTGGGCATAGCCTCCTCGAGGTCGCCAAGGCTGAACACACCGTCGGTATGGTGGCGTACCTGTTTCCAAATCATTGTGCGCACGGCAGTTATGCGTATGCCTGCATTGGATAGTATTTCTTCGTCGGACATTGTTTTGATGTTTGGTTTGAAAGGTTCGCTCCCTGCGGTCGCTAGAAGGGTTTGAAAGGTTTAAGAGGTTAAGTACTATTTTTTTTCACCCTTTTCACCCTTTTCAACCCTTTCACCCTTTTTCACCCTTTCTTCCCTTTAACGTCATTTTCCGGTTTTTAGTGCGCGTATTGCGTTTAAAACTGCCAAAACTGTCACTCCAACGTCGGCGAAGACGGCCATCCACATTGTGGCTACGCCGATTGCAGCCAGCAGGAGGACCAGCACTTTGACGCCTATGGCGAAGACTACATTCTGGCGGGTGATGCGCAGTGTGCGGCGTGCTATGCGTATGGCTGTGGCTATCTTGACGGGCTTGTCGTCCATCAGTACTACGTCGGCGGCCTCGATGGCGGCGTCGCTGCCAAGGCCGCCCATAGCGATTCCTACATCGGCAAGGGCCAGCACCGGCGCGTCGTTGATGCCGTCGCCGACAAAGGCGGTTTTCCGCTCTCCGCTTTCCGCTTTCCGCTCTCCGTTCATCCATTGCACCTTATCCTGCGGAAGCAGCTGGGCGTGGTATTCGTCGATGCCGATTTTTGCGGCGACGTCGGCGGCGACGGTCTCGCTGTCGCCAGTAAGCATCACTGTGCGGCTGACTCCCAGAGCTTTAAGTTCTTTTATGGCTTTGGCGCTGTCGTTTTTTATCTGGTCGCTGATGACGATATGGCCTGCGTATTCGCCGTCGATGGCCACGTGTATGACTGTTCCTGTGTGGCCGCAGTCGTGCCATTGTGCACCTATGGTTTCCATCAGCTTGCTGTTGCCCACGGCGACATTCCAGTTTTCGACGTGGGCGCGTATACCTTGTCCTGCTATCTCTTCGATGTCAGTAATTTTGCAGCCGTCGGTGGCCTCGTCGGGGAAGGCGTCGCGCAGGGCGGCTCCAATGGGATGGGTGGAGTAGTGCTCTACGTGCGCGGCAAGGTGCAGCAGATGGCGCTCGTCGCATTTTTCGGGATGCACCACCTCGACGGCAAAGCGGCCGTGGGTGAGGGTGCCCGTCTTGTCGAAGACCACTGTGCCTATGTTGGCAAGCAGGTCGATGTAGTTGGCTCCTTTGACGAGAATGCCTTTGCGCGAGGCACCGCCGATGCCGCCAAAGAAGGTTAAAGGAACACTTATGACCAGCGCGCAGGGACAGCTGACAACGAGAAACATAAGGGCGCGGTAGAGCCAAGTTGGGAACGATGATGAAAACGAAGACGAAAAGAGGGGAGACAACAGTGGTGGCACGATGGCCAGGGCAATGGCGGCAAAGACAACGACGGGTGTGTAGACGCGGGCAAAGCGGGTGATGAAGGCTTCGCTGTGCGATTTATGTCCTGCTGCATTTTCGACAAGGTCGATTATTTTTGACACTGTGCTTTCGCCATAGGCTTTAGTCACTCGCGCTTTGACGGCACCGCTGATGTTGATGCATCCCGACAGCAGTTCGTCGCCGACGGCGATGTCGCGTGGCAGACTTTCGCCTGTGAGTGCCGATGTGTCGAGCGCTGTGGTGCCGTCGGTGACTACGGCGTCGAGAGGTACACGCTCGCCTGGCCGGATGACGATGGTGTCGCCTATAGCGACCTCTTCGGGGTTGACGGTCAGTTCATTGCCGTCGCGGATGACGGTTGCCGTATCAGGCCGTATGTTCATCAGGTGAGCGATGCTATCGCGGCTGCGTCCTTCGGCATAGCCTTCGAAGAGTTCGCCGACTTGGAAGAAGAGCATTACGAAGACGGCTTCGGTGAACTGCGTCTCGGCATCTGGAAGGAAGCCGATGGCCAGCGCGCCGATGGTGGCGACGGCCATCAGGAAGTGCTCGTCGAAGGCCTCGCCGTGCAGGATGCCTTCTGCGGCCTCTTTGAGGGTGTCGAAGCCCACGATGAGGTATGGTATAAGATAGATTAAAAGCAGTTGCCAGGTGGCGAGGGTGGTGTTGTGTTCGATGAAGACGGCACCGGTCAGCAGCAGGGCGGCGGTGATAATCTTTATTAATTGTTTCTTGGGCGACTCATCGTGGTCGTGGTGATGCCCGTGCCCTTCATCGTGATGGTGCTCGTGGCAGTGGCAACCTCCTTCGTGATGGTGTTCGTGATGGTGATGCTCGCCGTGGCACTGACAATGACTATGTTCGCAGTGCTCTTCGTGATGGTGTGTATCGTGGTGATTATGATCCATAATTGTACATTTTTATTGTTTGTTTTCTGAATGCAAAATTATGGCTCTTTTCTCGCAACTGAGTTGCAAAGATGGTTTCTGGCTTTTTTGCAGGCTGGAAGCCTGCGCTCCAGGTCAGAACAGCAGGAATTTCTCCTTGAAGCGCATATAGAAACCGAAGAGGAGGTCGGTCTTGCGGAGGTCGAGATCGTAGAGGGCGTCAATCTGAAGGCCAAGGTTAAGGCCTTTGAATTCGTGTTCGGCAGAAAGGGTGAATGTAAGTATGTTGCGAATGTCTGTGGCGTTTGCAAGGTTTGGCGATGCAGGAATGTGCAGGGCGCTGTAAGCGTTGGCCGACCAGAAGAGCGGCGAGCCGAAGGCACTGAAATAGTGGTCGCCGTGCCAGAAACCAGCAACGGCGCGGAGGCTCCATCCGCGTCGTTCGTCGTGCATAGGTCTATGGTATTCGTAGGCCAGGGTGGGGTAGAAGGCGTTGCCGCCGTGGTCGAGGGTATTGTCTTCAAGATGATAGAAATATAGTGGTAGGTCGAAAGTCAATATGTTGTATTTGGATTGGATGTTGTTGCCCCAAAGAAAGGAGGCCTGAAGCCCGATGCGCTCGTTGAAGGTGGTGACGGTGTTGGTGTCGATGGTTTTGACTTCGCCGCCTCGATGGCTGGCGAGGAAGTGTGCCGGAAGTGTTATTTCCCAACCATTTGTGTATGATTTTGCTATTTCTCCGCCTTCGGGATTGTGTTCTATATGATTTGTTATGTTGCTGAAAAGCAGTAATGTGTGTTTTGTTCCCATCGAGAAGCGTTCCTGGTCGGGTGTCCACGGGGTCAAGTAATGCTGCCAGTCGAGCCAAGTGTCGCTGATCCATCTTTTGGTGTGTGTAAGAATCTGAAGGCCATCTTCCTGATAGTTGAAAATCCATCGTGAAGGATCGTAGACGGGAGCGTCGAGCCGGTGGGTGTGGCTGCCGTAGAGAGTGCCGGCGACGAGGGTGAGCCATTGGGTGGGCTTGTATAGAAGTGAAAATGTGGGTCGAATGCGGTAGAGCGAGTCGAGCCCTGCGAAGGCCGAAGCGTTTAAGCCTACCGACAGCTGGGCGCGCTCGTTGATGCCGTAGACGAGGGCAGGCGAGAGGCGGAATCCAGTGACGGAATAGCCTTTGGCATAGGGTGTTGCGTATTCGGCATCGAGGAAGAAACCGTTGGCGTCGACGTCGAGCGACAGGTGGCGGCAGTTGTGAACGAGGTCGCTGCCGGTTGGAGGAAGGTCGGCGAGCATCGAAAGAGTCGCGTTGCTGAGCTGAGCCGCTGCCGAAAGAGTTGCAGCCATTGCCAAAGCGAGGAAGAAAAAGTGACGTTTCATAACTTCATTTTTGAAATTGCAAAGGTACTAATTATGCCGCGAATGGCAAAATATATTTTCCGCTGGGCAGAAAATGTCCATTTTCGTGTCAGAAAATCAAAAGTTTATGTTTTCTTATTAAAATCTTTATTAATATATGGAAAAAAAATCCTATTTTTGCACGAAATTTTATCGTTATATGTATACAGATACCACAAAATTCATTGGCGAGGGTTTGACATACGATGATGTGCTCCTCGTCCCCAGCTTTTCAGACATTCTTCCGCGCGAAGTAAGAGTAAATTCGCGCTTCTCACGCAACATCACGCTCAACATTCCAATGGTCAGTGCCGCTATGGACACTGTCACCGAGGCTGCTATGGCCATCGGTATGGCTCAGGAAGGTGGTATCGGCGTGTTACACAAGAATATGTCCATCGAGAACCAAGCTAACGAGGTACGCAAGGTGAAACGTTCGGAGAACGGTATGATTGTCGACCCCGTCACGTTGGGTAAAGATGCACTGGTGAAAGATGCTTTGAGCCTGATGCACGAATACCATATTGGTGGTATCCCAATCGTCGATTCTGACAAAAGACTGATTGGTATGGTTACCAACCGCGACTTGCGTTTTGAACGTAATATGAGTCGCCCGCTCAGTGAAATAATGATTACCGACCTTGTCACCACCCACGAAGGCACAACCTTTGAAGAGGCCGCCGAAATATTGCAGGAACACAAGATCGAGAAACTGCCTGTCGTCAATGGCGAAGGACAGTTTGTCGGTCTGATTACCTACAGCGACATTATGAAGAACAAGGAACACCCGTATGCCTGCAAGGACGACAACGGCCGTCTGCGTGTGGCTGCAGGTGTCGGTATCACTGCCGATATGATGGATCGTATCGATGCACTTGTGGCCGCAGGTGTAGATGCCATTGTCATAGATACTGCCCACGGTCATTCCATTCGTGTTGTGGAAGCACTTAAAACTGCCAAAGCCAAATATCCCAACCTTGATGTCGTTGTCGGCAACATCGCCACTGGCGAGGCTGCCCTGATGCTTGCCGAAGCTGGCGCCGATGCTGTGAAAGTCGGTATAGGACCGGGAAGCATCTGCTCGACCCGTATCATTGCCGGTATAGGTGTGCCGCAGCTTACGGCAGTGTGCGAGGTGGCCGGTGCTTTGAAGCAGGGTGGCTATGACATTCCTCTGATTGCCGACGGCGGTATTCGCTACAGTGGAGATATCGTCAAAGCCCTTGCCGCTGGTGCCAGTAGCATTATGATTGGTTCGTTGGTGGCTGGCGTCGACGAGGCTCCGGGCGAGACCATCATTTTCGAAGGTCGTAAGTTCAAATCGTATCGCGGTATGGGTTCGCTCGAGGCTATGCAGAGCGGCTCGAAGGACCGCTATTTCCAGGACAAGGAGACGGATGTCAAGAAGCTTGTTCCCGAGGGTGTTGTGGGGCGTGTGCCTTACAAGGGCTCTCTGAATGAGGTGTTGTACCAGCTGGTCGGCGGACTTAAGGCCGGTATGGGCTATACTGGTTCGAAGGATATCGAGACACTGCAGAAGGCTAAGTTTATACGCATCACCGCCGCTGGTCGTACGGAGAGCCATCCGCACGATATTGCCATTACGCGTGAAGCACCAAACTATTCGAGATAATAATTAGATAATCCTTAAAATTTAACTGATATAAAGATAAAATGAGAAAACTCTTTGTTTTTCTGTTTGCGTTTGTAATGACTGTTGGCCTTCAGGCTCAGAAGAAGGATAACCCAGTGGTTTTTGAAATCAATGGCAAAAAGATATATAAGTCGGAGTTTATGAGGGAGTTTCTCCGCTCTATAGGCAAAGATACCAACGCTGCTCCTACAGCTTGCACGTATGAAAAACGTCAGGCATTGGAGGAATATGTTGATCTGTATGTCAACTACCGTGCCAAGCTTGAAGACGCGTTTGCGCAGGGTTTAGACACTATGCCTGATATGGTCAAGGAGCTTAAAGGCTATCGTAATGAGCTTGCAGCTCCGTATTTGATTGACTCTGCCACACTCCGCCAAATCCTTCTTGAAGCCTATGAACGTAATCATTACACGTTACACGCAGCCCATATTCTTGTAAGACTTGACAAAATGCCAACGCCGGCCGATACAATCAAGGCTTACAACAAGGCTATGGAGTACTACAATCGTGTCGTCGGTGGCGAGGATTTTTTTGCTGTTGCCGCTGAAGCCGCCGAGGTGCGTTTCAAGGAAGAACGTATTCCCGAAGACGATCCGCGCAGACAGGACAAAGGCGACCTTGGCAATTTTACCGTTTTCGAGATGGTTTATCCTTTCGAATCGGCAGCATACAGCCTGAATCCCGGCGAGGTTTCAAAGCCGGTACGTACCGCATATGGTTACCATATCGTCAAACTGTTGGAGAAGAATCCTTATTTCGGCAAATGCACTTTCCAGCATATCTGGGTAGCTTCAAGTGCTAATCCGTCACAGTCGCAGGCTCGTATCCGTCAGGCTTATGAATTGATAATCGATGGTAAGAATTTCTCCGATGTGTGTCGCGATTACACCGATGACAACAGTACTGCCGACAAAGGCGGACTGCTCAGTGATATGACTGCCCGCCAGATACCTCCTGAATATGTGACACTTCTTTCGCATATGAGACCGGGAGATTTTACCGAACCGTTTGAAACTTCATATGGCTGGCACATACTCAAACTTGTCAGTCGCGACAGTTTGGCCTCGTTTGAAGAAATGATGCCCTATTACAAGCAACGTCTGAGCAGAGACTCGCGCAGCGTCAAACCTCGTGAAGCCTTTGTTGAACAGTGCAAGGGAAAATACAATTTTGTTGACTATACAAAGATGTATATGAAGCCTGCAAAAGTCAAAGGCAAGAAGGGTAATCAGAAGAAGGTTGCATTGGCGTCACTGGACGAGTGTCTGGCAGCATTGAATGACTCTGTGTTTATGAAAGCTTGGCAGTACAATGAAGGTATGGTAACCGACAAGCGTCCTCTTTTCAGCGTTGAGGAATGTGAATATACAGCTGTCGACCTGCTCAAGTTCATTGAAGGACACCAAAAAGCAGAAATGCCTGTCGATTTAAAAATGTACTTGGAAAACAGGTATAACAATTTCATCAATGACAAGGTTTTTGAATATGCCGACAAACATTTGGAAGAAGAACATAATGATTTTGCATCATTGATGAACGAGTATCGCAATGGTCTTATGATTTTTGCCTACAATGATAAAATGATATGGTCGAAGGCTATCAAGGACACTGTGGGACTTGCTGAATTCTATAAGATGTTCTCGGCTTCGCGCAACATTGACAATGAGGCTGACGCACCTTATTTCTGGAATGAGCGTGCTGACATTACGGTCGTAACTGTTCCCGACAACCAGTCCATCGCCTCGGACAAAGTCGTAAAAATCCTTGCAAAAGCTACCAAGAAAGGTTGGGACAATGGGATGATATCTAATGCTATAAATGAAAAGAAGAAAGGTGATGCCACTTTCACTGTCAAGAATATGCTCAAATTGGAAAAAGAGCATCAGAATATTCTTCAGAACGACCAGTGGCGTAATGGTATTTATGTCAATACCAAGACCAATGGCTATGAAGTGGTACGCGTCGACAAACTCTACGACCCGTGTCTGAAATCGCAGAGCGAAGCTCGCGGCTATTATATCAATGAATATCAGACCTATCTTGAAAAGGAACTTTTGAAGAATTTAAAGAAAAAGTATAATGTCATCGTCCATCAGGATGTTATTGACGAGATTACTTATTGATTAAAAAATAGTTAACAACAATGCGCAAACTAATTGCATTCTTCTTGCTTGCATCGGCAGTATTACCTCTTACAGCGCAGAATGTAACGGGTTCTACACTTTCCAACGAAGAACCTGTCATTGACAAGGTCGTTGCTGTCGTAGGCAAAAACATAATCAAATTGTCGGAGATTGAGAATGGTTATGTCAACATACGCATCCGTCAAGGATATGACAGGGCTTTTGAGAATCGATGCAACATTCTTGAAGGACTGCTTATCTCCAAACTTTTGATTCACAAAGGCCAGGTAGACAGTACCGAGGTTACCGACGAAGAAGTCGCCAGCAATGTGCAATATTACATAAATGCCTATGAAAGCCAGTACGGCAGCAAAGAGGCTATGCGACAGGCAACAGGATATACATACGATGAGTTGAAAGACATATTGACCAAAATGTTGCGCGAACGTATGCTCTCCGAACGCGTACAGGCGGGATTGACAAATACTGTCAAGGTGACTCCTCGCGAGGTGTCTGAATACTTTAACAAGATTCCTGCAGACAGTGTGCCTGTTTTCGAGGAGACTTTTGAAGTGGCGGAAATAGTTCGAAAACCAGACATTAACGAGGCAGAACGTGACCGTGTCAAATTGGAGCTTAACAAGATGAGAGAAAGAATATTGAAAGGCGAAGTGCAGTTCTCAACACTTGCCACACTATATTCTGAAGACCCGGGCTCGGCAGGGAAAGGCGGTGAACTTGGTTTTCATACCCGTGGATACTGGGTCGCCGAGTTTGAAGCCGCTGCTTTTGCGCTCAAACCGGGTGAAGTATCTCCTGTCATCGAAACCAAATTCGGCTTCCATCTCATTCAATTCATCGAACGTCGCGGCAACACCATTAATTGCCGCCACATATTGATGTCTCCCAAAGTGTCGTCGGAAGACCTGCTGAAAAACCGTATTCTTCTTGACAGCATCGCCCAGGAAGTCAGATTGGGACATACTACCTTTGCCGATGCGGCAAGTCATTTCTCGGACAATGCCAACAAAATCGAAGGAGGCAGGGTGACGCATCCATCAGGTGGCTATTTGTTCACACTCGACGAACTCAAGCAGCTTTATCCAGGCATTGGATTCTCTTCGATGAATGCCGGCGAGGTCAGCAACGCCACAGCTATGAAAACCGAGGACAACAAGGATGCCTATCGTATTGTCACTGTCTTGCGTCGCAATCCCAAGCACAAGGCCAATCTCACCGATGACTACGACCGAATATATAACGCAGCGTTGGAAAATGCCAAACAGGAAAAAATCCTTGACTGGGCACAGAAAACAATAAAGAATACATATATTCATATAGACGACGACTTCAAAGACTGCAATTTTAAACTCAAATGGGCCTCTGAATAGATGTCGTTCCAAAGCATAAAACAATATGTCCTCCGATATAGAAACATTGCAAAGTCTGGTAAACAAGTATCAACAGCTCCGCAAGGAGATTGCCAAGGTCATCATTGGACAGGACAGTGCTGTCGAAAGCCTGCTCGTCTCTGTCTTCACGGGCGGCCATTGCCTGCTGGTAGGTGTTCCTGGACTTGCCAAAACGCTTATGGTCAACACGCTGTCGAAAGCTCTTGGCCTTTCTTTCAGCAGAATACAGTTTACACCCGACCTGATGCCATCCGACATCACAGGCTCGGAGATTCTTGACGAAAATCGCAAATTCCGTTTTGTCAAAGGCCCCATCTTTGCCAACATCCTTCTTGCCGACGAGATTAACCGTACTCCTCCCAAGACGCAGTCGGCATTGCTCGAGGCTATGCAGGAACACTCTGTCACTGTCGGCGGCAACAGTTATGCTCTTGACGCGCCTTTCTTCGTGCTTGCCACCCAGAACCCCATCGAACAGGAGGGAACCTACCCTTTGCCCGAGGCACAGCTCGACCGTTTTATGTTCAATATCAAGATGGACTATCCTTCGTTTCAAGAGGAGATTGACATCGTTAAAAGAACCACTGTCGATGCAGTCAACGACCTTCAGGTAGTTCTTTCTGCCGAGGAAATACTCGGTTGCCAATCAGCGATCCGTCGTATGCCGGTACCCGACAATGTTATATCCTATGCCGTCGGTCTTGTGGCGGCCACACGTCCCGATGGCGAGGGCAACGAACTGGCCCATCGCTATCTCTCCTGGGGTGCCGGTCCTCGTGCATCTCAATATCTTGTTATGGGAGCAAAAACACGTGCTGCCTTCAATGGCAAATTCTCGCCCGACTGCGAGGATGTCGATGCTGTTGCTGCTGAAGTGCTGCGCCACCGCCTGGTGCGCAACTACTATGCCGAGGCTGAAGGCATCTCCACCGACACCGTCATCGACGAACTCAAGAAAACAATAAGCAACCTTTGACCGTAAATTAATAATAACGCTATGAAACGTTGTTTGAAGTCTTTACTATCCATTGCCACGCTGGCTTTTATCTTTGGCTCTTCCACAGCGGCTTTTGCCCAGACAGGAATCTATATTCCCAGTGCCAAGCCCATAAAGAATATGCAGAAGGCTATGGAGCACCCCGACAAATTCTGTCTGCTTATCAAATACAGCGGCAACGCGTCAGCATACAGCATCAGCGATCTTGATTGGCTCGACTCTGTCTATCGTGTCGCCTTTGCCGACCGCACCAACCCCAAACTTTATTCCATTACCATTGAAGGCTACAGCAGCAACGAGACACTGTCCGAGCAGCGCGTCGATTTGATATACAACTATTTCGCGGGACGTTGCTATGCTCCGTTCCCCATACGCTACGCACCCAATCCCATCCATTGCAGATGTCACGGCGACACCGTTGAAACGGTGCGCTACGAAGTCCCTGTGACTCGCAAGGCTTACAACGTGCGTGATTTGCCCGAAAGCCGTCTCACATTCAACAAGACGATGAAGCTCGACAATTGTGTGCTCATCACGCTGCAGAACGACCCAGACGCTTGTCTTGGTGCTGCCAGAGGCTGTGTGGTGCCATCTGCCGACACCACCGTGCGCGGATACTATGCTTCGGTGTTTATGAAGAAAGGATCGCTCTACAACGTACAGGAAACCAAAGACACCTGCCCGTCGGATGTGCGTTTTTCCATTGAGGAACATCTTGACTACAAGCCTATTGTAGAAGAGTATTTTCTTGTTCCCCATCGTAAACAGTATATAGTTCAGGTCGGATATGTTGTCCTTCACAGCAGCATAAACCGCAAATATGGCGAATGCTCGCAAATGCTTCCCGACTCCATCTACGTCCGTTTCCCTGTAACACAGGAACAGCTTGACAACAAAATACGCATCTTCGGAAAGAAATATTCTGAAAAGGGTATGGAATATAAAGCTTTGACAACAAAGAAAATGCCATCCAAGGTGTCGCTCAGCGTCCAGGCTGCTGTCAACGTTATGCAGCTCGACACTATCTTCCTCGGCAAACGTATCCAGCCTAACGAACTCAGCGATTATTTCTTTGAATGCAAGACAGATATGGAAGATGGTTCGTTTGCAGCCGATGGCAAGCAGTGGAAAGCCTATCGACTTGACCGTCACGGCAATTATGAGATTAAGAAACCCCTCCGTGCTTTGATGCGTATTGTCGAAGATGAAGTCGACGAAATAGAAGACCAGGAGTCTGACAAACGCTACCAAGACGACGAGGAAATCGAGTAGAAAGAGAATGCAAGACGCATACGTTTTTATTCCTAAAACTCTAAAACCCCAAAACTTCCTTAAACTCTTAAACCCTTTAAACCCTTAAACTTTACCTTAATGGCATATTTACAGACCGACGTGACAAAAGTCACAACACGAGTTCTTCAAAATATGAAACTTCACGGTGAGAAAATCGCTATGCTTACTGCCTACGATTTCTCTATGGCACAGCTACTTGACCGTACTAAGATTGATGTCGTATTGGTGGGCGACAGCGCAGCCAATGTTATGGAAGGCTACAAAACCACCCTGCCCATCACGCTCGACGAGATGATTGTTTACGCCTCCTCCGTCGTCCGTGCCATCAACCGCGCCTTTGTTGTTGTCGATATGCCTTTCGGCACATATCAGGGCAACTCCAAGCAGGCTCTTGCTTCGGCTATACGCATTATGAAAGAAACCGGAGCCGACGCCGTCAAACTCGAAGGCGGCGAAGAGGTACTCGAATCCATACAGCGCATCCTCAGCGCCGGCATACCCGTTATGGGACATCTTGGACTCACTCCACAGAGCATCAACAAGTTCGGCACCTATGCAGTACGCGCCACCGAGGAAGACGAAGCCAACCGTGTCATTCACGATGCACATATCCTGGAAGAGGCAGGCTGCTTCGCTATGGTGCTCGAAAAAGTCCCGGCATCGCTGGCCACACGCATAGCTTCCGAAGTCAAGATACCAGTTATTGGCATTGGCGCCGGACACGGTGTTGACGGACAGGTGCTGGTACTTCAGGATATGTTGGGCATTACGCAGCAGTTCAAGCCGCGCTATCTGCGACTCTATGGCCACATAGGCGAAGATATCTCGAATGCCATCCAGCAGTATATCTCCGACGTCAAGTCGGTCAACTTCCCCAACGAAAAGGAACAGTATTAATTACAATCACCTTTGAGGAAGCGGCAGATTGTCATCTCCTGGCGATTCTTCCGCTCTTGTTGTGTTTCTGTCGCTTTGCTCCATTGCGACAGGGCTCACTCTTGTAAAGGAATCAAAGGGGTTTCTTTTACCGTTTTCAATCCATTCATTTACAGTTTTTTCTTCTGAATCTGATTCAGGCCATTGGCTTTGATCGATGATGCCGTTGCCGAGATACTGACTCTGCGAGGCACGACCTGCGCGGTCAACGACAAATCCCCATAGATGTATTTCTTTTCCAGCTAAATAGCTCGGAAATACTATTTCAACATACTTCTGTCCGCGATAGAAAGGTTGCGAGATGACGAACGCCTCTTTTTCAGGCATATAGGCCACCATATAAACCTTGTCGTCCCTGTATACTGTGCGGTGCAGCGGATTAGGCTCGAATTCGACGCCCACCGTTGTTTCTTCGACCATTCTCGGTGCTGCGAAAGCCACGGGGGCAACCGGACCGTCGGAGAGGATAAGGTTCTCGTAGTCAACCGATAGCGCATTCTCTCCTGCATCTGCATTATCCACGCCACTTTCCGCTATAGAAAAGCATCCTTTGTTGAGGTGCATAAAATAGTTGCTTTCAGTCATCTGTGCGTTGATGCTGGCCGTCTGAAGGCCAATGCGCAGCACGTCGCCGGCTCTTGATGCAAAATGTACAACAGCCTTGAACAAAGCACGTTGCGCCAGTTGGCGTGGCGTTTTGGCGTCATTGTATTGACTGGGCATTGAGCGCACGCACATTTTTCCGCGCCACTCGTAGCCGATGACATTGTTCAGCCTTCCGCTGAAACTGCCCATAAATCCGTTTCCAATTCTTCCCATAGCAGTAGTTGTTTTAATAATTATCAATCCAAAAGTCTGCAAACAAAACTGTTGTGCTGTTCCACAGCCCCTTCCTCCGAATAAACTTTATATTATAACGTAATCAAAGTTTATTTATTATTTACTAACATAAAATTTAGTAAAAGTTAAATTAAACTTTGAGTGAACTTTGATAGGAACAAGATTCTTGTGTAGCAGAGTTTTATGTATTTTTATAAATATACTTTTTTATAAGTTTTTTTGTGTTCACACATACAGAAATGCTCCTTTTGGTATGGTTATGCCCGACTGCAAGATTTGAAAGAATAATACTATAAAAATGAAATAAAGAATTATCAAAATATTCAAAGTTAGAGCGCCGCGTCGAAAGACGCGGCGCTCTAACTTTGAATTCTTTTATTTATATGGTTGATTATTTGCTTAACCCTGTGATAATTAGTTCTATTTTGGTGTCGCGGAAGGCCTGGTGTTTGTTGAGGGCTGCTGCTGCCGCACGCTTAATCTCGTTCTGCGTCATACCGGCAATTGTTATCTGCTCGGGGTTCATACCGTGGGCAACGAAGAACTCTTTTACGCTTTGGGCACGTGCTATCGACAGTTTCTGGTCGGCCTCAATGTCGACGGCATAGGATTGTACGTAGCCTTTGATTTGGAATGTGATGTCGGGATGTCCTTTGAACATCTGCATATAGTTGAGTAGCGATGTGTCGCTCTCTGGCAGCAGGTTGGCGTCGTCATCGAAATAGATGTCTGCAATAGGGAATGTGGTGCCCTTTTCGGTGCGGTTCAGGTTGAAACGCATCAGGGTGTCGTCCTTGAAGATGTTGGAGTTGAACTCTTTGAAGATTGAGAAATAACCGTTTTTCTTGGCATAGAGTGCATAGTTGAAGCCTGGAACAAATTTTATTTTGCCGCCCTTGAATGCGGGGTTCTTGGCTATGGGACGGTTGTCGGTGTTTTTCTCAAGGATGAGCAGGTCGACATCGACGTTCTTTTTGAGCAGGGGATCGTAAAACACTACAAGAGGTTCAAATGATTCGACCTGTATGGATACTTTGATTGTGTGGCCTTCGCCTTTGGCGCTTTTGTTGTCGAGTACGATGTAATATATTTCGCCTTTGCGGACGGGTATCGATTTGAGGAAGTCCTCGTCTTCGTTGGGATTAATGAAATAACGTTTTCCGTCGGCGCGCATACCCATCGTTGCTGCTGTCATTCGGCGGCTGCGCGGTTTGGCAGTAACCTGTCCTTTTGCGTTTTTGGGTGTGGCTGCTGCAAGACCTGTGGTGTCCTTTGAAGAAAGACTGGATGCCAGAGGCTTGATTTTGTTTTGTATCAGATGGTTGCTGAAATATACATCGGTGTATTTGTAGACAACGAAATCGTAGTCATCCCACTCGCTATTGGGCGTGATGTTGATTTCCAGATTTCCGGAATAGGGAGCTGTGAATTTGTACCACACCGAGTTGTGCTCGTATTCAAAAACGTGAGGGTTGTTTCTGTCACGCATAATCTCTTGTATGCGTCCGGCTCCCTGCGGGGTTGTTGTAGGACCGTATGGCACGTCGGGCAGTAGTTCGACGGCGAAGAGGCAGTCGTTGCTGTTGGCCGGCAGCTCAATGTTTGGAGTTTCCTGCACGACGGGTTTGTTCTTGCCGCCTTTGTTGTTTCCCTGTTTATTCTTGTTCTGTCCCTGTGCGTTGCCAGTGCTGATAATCAGCGCAATGGCAAATATAGACAATGAGATCAGTTTTTTCATAGCTGTATCGATATTGCTTGTATTGTTACTGCAAAAGTAAGAATTTTTTTAGAAATGGAAACTAATAATAAAATATTTTTGTTCTGTGGCTGGCTAACTGATTGTTTTGCAGTATGCATTTTTTGTTTTCTGCAATGTGTGACATTGTGTTGCCTGGTGTTTTATTTTTTCAAATGATATCATATTTTGCCTGTTTTTTATTTTTTTCTTTCCCGGTATGTTTTTTTTTCGTATTTTTGCAGTACGATAATTATTAATAACATAATATTTAATGCACTATGATAGTAGAAGTTAATGACAACAATTTTGCTGAAATCGCTCAGTCAAACCTTCCTGTGCTTCTGGACATCGGAGCAACTTGGTGCGGTCCCTGCAAGGCGTTGGCTCCTCTGGTAGAAGAAATAGCCGCTGAATATGAGGGCAAAGCCCTCGTTTGCAAAGCGGATGTGGACGAATGCCCCGGTATTGCAACGCAGTTCCGTGTACGCAGCGTACCTACCGTGCTGTTTATCAAGAACGGTGAAGCGGTTGACAAATCAGTCGGTCTTGTTGCCAAGGCTACGCTTGCCGAGAAATTGGATAAGCTGTTATAAGGTTTAACCTTTTTTTCGATAACGTTAACCTTAACGTCGGCTGCGGAATACTTTCATAGCGTTTCGGACAAGTTGACGTTGATGTTAACGTTGTTGTTTTGGCGATGTTTGCAGAAATAGAGAAATACAAGTCGCTGGATTTCTTTGCCAAACAGGTCGTTGAAGGTTTTATCACCGGTCTGCACAAGAGTCCTTTCCACGGTTTCTCGGTCGAGTTTGCCGAACACAGACTTTACAACAATGGCGAGTCGACCAAGAATATTGATTGGAAACTTTATGGCCGTACCGACAAACTTTTTGTCAAACGATTTGAAGAAGAGACCAATCTGCGCTGCCAGGTGCTGATTGACCAGTCGTCATCGATGTATTTCCCGGTTGAAAGGCAGGGCGATTTCAAGTCGCCCAACAAAATCACTTTCTCTGTATATGGTGCCGCTCTCATTATGGAACTGCTAATGCGTCAGAGGGATGCTTTTGGCTTGACGCTTTTTTCGGACAAGATTGACCTGCAGACCGAGGTGCGTTCCAATGTATTGCATCAACGATATGTCTATTCCATTATGGAACAACTGCTTAAGCCTGTAAGTGGCGACACATTGCAGCAGCGCGGCACTTCGATAGCCGAGAGCATACACTTGCTTGCCGAAAAGATGCATCGTCGTTCGCTGGTTGTTCTGTTTACCGATGCTTTTGTGAAGCCTGAGCAGCAGGAGCCTTTATTTGACGCTATGCGGCATCTGCGTCATTGCAAACACGAGGTGCTTTTGTTTCATACCTATGACCGTGACAAAGAGCTGGAACTCAACTACGGCAACAAGCCATATTGGTTTATCGATATGGAAACTGGTAAGAAAATAAAGGCTTTCCCGAATGAAATAGCTGCAAAATATAGCGCCGCTATGCGTCAGCAGACAGAACTTGTAAAGCGACACGCTATGCAATATCATATTGATTATGTGCCTGTAGACATCAATTTGGGCTTTGACCAGGTGATGCAGCCATATATTTTGAAACGTTCGCGGCATTTTTGATATTATCGAGAATCATTTTTTATATGAAAACACGTTTTTTGCTTATTGTTGTTGCTGTGTTGGCATTCGTGTCGTGCAATCGTGACGAAAAGGATCCTTACGAGGGTTTGACTCGCTATACAGTGATAGGCAAGGTGCCTTCGGCAGCGGCAAATATGATTGCCAAGGCAATTGTGTATGAGTACAATATGAATGATGTACGCATCGACAGCAGTGTCATCAACGACCCTAGCAGCGGGAAAAAATATGTCTTTCCAGCTAATGACAGCTCTTCTCATTTGAAAGTCAAACTAATATCGAAGGAAGACACATTCCGTTGGGGCGATACAATCATACATTTGCTGCCTGGCAAAAATGTCGATGTTGCTATTTCCATTTTGTCGCCAATACGATTTACCGAACCAAAGTTGGAGGAATACATATGAAAACAAGAACTTTATCGTTTATTTTTTTCGCCTTTGCTACTGTGTTGCTTGTTGCATCGTGCAGTAAAAAAGAAGGTGTGTTGAACAAAAGAATCAGAATCGATCAGGTTGTCTCTAATGAGAGGCATTTCCAGAATAATCAGCTGTATTTCAATTCAGACAGCTTTGTGGCCGAAGACTGGCACTGGGATGGGAAAGAGATGTACCGCATCGACTATGGTTATGACCATCCTTATTCGGAAAATTTTTTCTATGATGACAATCACCGAATAATGCGTACTACGGTGCCAGCTTATGGTATTAGGTCGGAGTATTTTTATGACGGCCGTGAATTGGAGCATATAGAGGTCTACGACCAGGACGAGCTGTACTGCAAAATGGTTTTTGTACACAATGACAAGAAACTTACAGAGTTGACTTGTAGCTATTTCACGATTTCGGATACCAACAATCCAATTCTAGAAAAGTGCTGTTCCCCAATTTCTTCGCTTGTTGGTGGTAGTCTTGGTATACAGTTTGCCAAAGAAGAGGCGGCCAGGATTGTCAGGCAGTCGAAAAAGGGTGTTAAGGCCGCCACAAGTGTGCGGTACGAATTCACGTGGACGGACAAAAATGTTACCTCTGTCAAATGTACTGACAATGAGGGTGTCCGTAATATTGTTCTGACCTACGACGACAAGACAAACCCATACAATCAACTGTTTGGTTTCCGTGAACTTAATGACCCAATATATGGCTTTGAAATGTTATCCGAAAACAATATTCTCACAATTCTTATGCCTTATGGAAGAGTTGATAATCAAATGTTTCGCTTTGATTATGAGTATATTGACGACCTTCCGTCAAGTCGTGTGCTGACTTTTTCATATCGGACTTTTATTCCCGGTGTGGTTGAAGATGTGCAATACAAGGTTGAGAAAACGGAAACATATACATATTTAAAATAAAATTAAAACTATTGTAAGTGCCAGTATTTGAATCATCGTCAATAACTTCTGTTGCTGTACACCGTGTAGGCAATAAGGAAACTTCTGAAGGTTATATCCTTTCGGACAAGCTTGTAAAACTGTCAGAATCACTTCAGGACTTGATGGCTACATTCTTTATTTCTCCTTTCAAGGTGGAGGAATACTATCATTTTTGCGATGACGCTGATTTGCAGCTTAACGAAATGTTCCATATGGCCTGTGATATTTTCGATGATCCGGATTCCATATTGGATGTTTCAAAACAGATGGCTGTCCATCTTTATAATGCTTCCACGCATCCCAATATCAAGAGCGGTGATTTTTTCGTCGTTTATTTCTCGGAATGCCAGTTTAACGGCGAAGTTACCAATGCCATAGGTGTTTTTAAATCAGAGAATAAGACGCAGTTCATTAAAGTTTTGCACGATGATGAGGAGTGGAGCAGGGAGAGCGGTTCTGAATCGGCTTCGGCTGTTTTCCGTATGGAAATAGACAAGGGCATTGATGTTAATAAACTGGACAAAGGAGCTCTGATTTTCAACACAGAACGCGACAAGGGTTTTGTTGTTAGTGTTGTTGACGCTACAAACCGCAGTATTGATGCCGCATATTGGAAGGATAATTTCCTGCATATCATCCAACGGCAGGATGAATATTATAATACACATCAGGTGATGCAGGCCTATAAGAAGTTTGTCACCGACGAACTGCCGCAACAGTATGAAGTTAGTAAAGCAGATCAGGCTGATTTACTGAACCGTAGTGTCTCTTTCTTCAAGCAAAACGATAGCTTCGATATGGATGATTTTGCACGTGATGTCATAGGCCAGCCAGAGGTTATCGACAGCTTTAAACAGTATCGGGAGCAATATGAGCAGGAGAATGATGTTCAGTTGCCGGACACTTTCGGCATCAGCGATGGAGCTGTCAAAAAGCAGGCACGTGCATATCGCAGTGTTATAAAGCTTGACAAAAATTTCCATATCTATGTTCACGGCGATCGTAAACTTATAGAGCAGGGTGAGGATGAAAAAGGCAAGTTTTATAAGGTTTACTATACTGAAGAGAGCTGAATTTAAACTAAATATATTTCAATATGAAACGTCTTTTATTTTTGGTGTCACTAACAACATTACTTGTTATGGGTTGCAAGTCGCACAAGAACAATGTGGTAAATGCCAGTCCTGATTTTAATGCCGAGGAAACTTGGCAACTTGCCGAGTTGCGCGGCAAAGAGGTTGCGTTCCTCGAGGGACAAAAGAAAATCACCATACAGATCAATACTGAGGCCGGTACTTTCAGCGGCAATAGCGGCTGTAACAGATATTTCGGCAATTTCAAAGACCTTGGCAACGGGAAAATGATTCTTTCTGATTTTAACGGCACCAAAATGGCTTGTCCGGAGGCGTTCCATAAAATGGAAAACAGCTATATGCAGCTATTGCATCGTTGTGACGGATACAGGCTTGGCGAATACAGCCTTGAATTGTTGCAGGGCGAAACTGTGCTTCTGAACTTCGAAAAAGTCAAGGAATAGCTATTCTCAATATAGTATGGAACGTCGCACATATTTTGTCGATGTATTGCTGCCGCTTCATCTGCCCGGTACCTATACGTATCGTGTGCCTTTTGAGTATAATGATGCCATAAGGGTGGGGCAGAGGGTCGTTGTGCAGTTCGGCAGTAAACGACTATATGCTGCGCTAGTTCGCCATATACACGAGAATGCACCCTCTTACACTACCAAATATGTCCTCTCGATACTTGATATTGAGCCTATTGTCGGCGAGCGTCAGTTCAAGTTTTGGGAGTGGATGGCGGCATACTATATGTGCTATCCTGGCGACGTTATGGCTATTGCAATTCCTTCTGCATTTCGTCTTTCTAGCGAGTCGTATATTGTTGTACATCCGGATTTTGCAGGCGAATATAGTGATTTGGGCGAGGATGAGATAAAGATTCTTGATGTACTGTCGCGCAAAGAAAGGCTGGAGATAAGCGATGTGGCTGAAATTACAGGTTATCAAAAGATTATGCCGCTTGTCAAGTCGATGATTGAGCGACATATCATACTGATGGACGAGGAATTGAAGCAACGCTATACACCGCGGCGCTCCACGTGGCTTGCGCTTGACGAAAAATACAAAGATGAGGCTGAGTTGAAACTTCTTTTCGACTCTCTTGAAAAAAAGTCCTCAAATCAGAAGCAACTGCTTGCCTTGATGCGTTTTCTGCAACTCAGCAATTTCGGTGCCTCTGAAGTGAAAAAAAAGGTACTTGCCGACGATAGAGATTTGTCGCCTTCGGCAATAGACACCCTTGTCAAAAAGGAAATTCTTACAGCATATCAAAAAACGGAAAGCCGACTTGAAGCAGTGGTTTCAACAACTGATGTCAATTCGGTAACACTCAATGAGGAGCAGCAGAAAGCATTTGATGCCATAGTGACATCGGACAAGCCGGTAAGTCTGCTGTATGGTGTGACTTCAAGCGGCAAAACAGAAGTCTACATCCGTCTGATGGACCGTGCATTGAAAGAGGGGAAGCAGGTTCTTTTCCTTCTTCCGGAAATAGCTTTGACAGCACAGATAATCAATCGTCTCCGGAAATTCTTCGGCAATGCTGTAGGCATATACCACTCGCGTTTCAACACACAGGAGCGTGCCGAGGTCTGGCAACGCACAATGGACACTACTGATAACGGTTTTAAGATTCTTGTTGGAGCACGTTCGGCACTGTTTTTGCCATTTCATAACCTGGGTTTGGTGATAGTTGACGAAGAACACGACAGCAGCTACAAACAAAATGATCCGGCTCCTCGTTACAATGGTCGTGATAGCGCTATCTATCTAGCGCATAGCTGGAACGCCCGTGCTGTGCTAGGCTCTGCAACGCCATCGGTCGAGAGCTACTTCAATGCTCAGAGCGGCAAGTACGGCTTTGCCGAGATGACACATCGCTATGGCGGCATACAGATGCCCGAAGTGCTGTGCGTGGATATGAAGAGTGCCCAACGCAAAAAGGAAGTGCAGATGAATTTCTCGCATTTCTTGCTAGGATACATCAAGGAAGCTCTGGCCAATAAAGAACAGGTCATACTGTTTCAAAATCGGCGAGGCTTCTCTTTGCGGCTTGAATGCGATGTCTGTCAGTGGATTCCGCAATGCAAACACTGCGACGTGTCGCTTGTTTACCACAAATCGACTAACAGTCTTCGATGTCACTATTGTGGCTACTCCATTCCTGTACCCAGCGAATGTCCTGCGTGTCATTCCACGACATTGAAAATGCGGGGTTTTGGCACCGAACGCATTGAGGACGACCTTGCCATTTTCTTTCCCGAAGCCCGCATCGCACGTATGGACCTTGACTCTACGTCGCAGAAGAAACGCTACATTGAGATTTTGAATGATTTTGATGACCATAAGATTGATATTTTAGTTGGTACACAGATGGTTACCAAGGGTCTTGACTTCGACAATGTAAGTGTTGTGGGTATTCTTTCTGCCGATAATCTCATTTCGTTTCCCGATTTCCGTGCCTATGAGCGCAGTTTTCAACAGATGACACAGGTCAGTGGACGTGCCGGTCGTCGAGGAAAACAGGGAAAAGTTATCATCCAGACTTATCAGCCTTATCATCAGGCCATACGCGATGCGATGAACAATGACTATGCGTCGATGTATAACAGTCAGATTGTTGAGCGGCGTGTTTTTAAATATCCGCCATTTTATAAATTAATTGTTATAACAGTAAGGCATCAGAATATGGAACTTGTCAACCAGGCATCTGCGCTTTATGCGGCACGTCTTCGTGAGCAATTTGCCGACCGTGTTATGGGTCCTGAATATCCCAATGTAGCACGTATCCGCAACCAGTACCTCAAACGTATTATGGTCAGATTTGCCGTCGGAGAAGCAATTGGTGAAGGCAAGCGCATTATGTTGGGTTTGGCTGATGAATTACTGAAAGACAAGGCTTTTGCCCGAGTTCAGTTCCTTTTCGATGTCGATCCGCAATAGGTATATTGTCCGATGGGACAAAAAAAAGATTTTGCCAGTTTAACTTTTTTTAGTAATTTTGCATTTTTAAGACAATAATATTTAATTCATAAAAATATGATAGCAAAAGAGTTACTTAATCCGCGCAGCATCGTTATCTGTGGTGCTTCGTCCGATGTACATAAACCCGGCGGCAAGGCGTTGAAGAATCTTCTCGAGAGCAACTTCAGTGGTCCTGTCTATGCCGTGAACCCGAAAGAGACTGAAGTCCAAGGTGTAAAATGTTACACCAAAGTTGAGGATCTGCCACAAGTTGACTGTGCAATACTATGCATTGCAGCCAAGTTTTGCCCTGCAACCGTCGATGTGCTTACCCAGCAGAAGGGTACCAAGGGGTTCATCATCGTCAGTGCCGGTTTCTCTGAGGAAAACGAAGAAGGTGCTAAAATTGAGAAGCACATAGTAGACAGCATCAATGCTGTCGGAGGCTCACTTATTGGCCCCAACTGCACGGGCTTCCTCAACACCAACTACAGCGGCTGTTTCGACACTCCTATCCCGAAACTTGATCCTCACGGTGTCGATTTCATCACCGGATCTGGTGCCACGGCAGTTTTTATTAAAGAGTATGGTATTAGCAATGGTTTGACTTTCAATAGTGTTTGGGCTGTAGGTAACTCTGCACAGCTCGGTATCGAAGATGTTCTTGAACATCTTGACGAAACTTTCGATCCCGAGAAGTCGAGTCGTGTCATTATGCTTTATATGGAGAAAATCGGCGACCCGCAGCGTCTGCTCAAACATAGCCGCAGCCTAATCAACAAGGGCTGCCACATTGCTGCTATCAAGAGTGGTGGCAGTGCTGCCGGCAGCCGTGCTGCTTCAAGCCACACTGGAGCCCTTGCAACCAACGATGCTGCTGTCGACGCCCTTTTCCACAAAGCAGGTATCGTGCGCTGCCAGAATCGCCAGGAACTGACAACCGTATGTGCTGTCTTTATGCATCCCGAAATCAAAGGTAAACGATGCGCTGTCATCACGCACGCCGGTGGTCCCGCCGTTATGCTTACCGATGTGCTTTCGAACGGTGGTATGGAGGTGCCCTCGTTGAAGGAGCATCCCGCCAGCCCTGCATTGCTTGAAAAGCTTTTTGCCGGTTCGAGCGTAGGAAACCCCATTGACTTTCTTGCCACAGGTACTGCCGAGCAGCTTGGATATATCATCGATACTGTCGAAAACGAATATACCGACATAGATTTCTCGGTTGTCATCTTTGGTTCACCCGGACTGTTCTCGAACAAAGAGGTTTACGACTTGCTCGACGAGAAGATGAAGACCTGCAAGAAACCCATCTTCCCCGTGCTGCCGTCCATTATCAATGTCAAGGACGAAATCAACGACTTCATTGCAAAAGGACGCATCAACTTCCCCGAAGAGTGTGTGCTTGGCAACGCTATCTGCAAGGTTTACAACACTCCCAAGCCACAGCCCGAGAATGTGGATTTGCCCAAGATCGATGTCGAGCGCATCCGCAAAACCGTTGAACGCTGCAAGGACGGCTATATGGAGATTGCCGACTACAACGAACTGCTCGATGCTGCTGGAATCAGCCGCAAGAAATCTGTCGAAGTAAGCAAGAAAGAGGACGCCCTCGCTTTCGCCAAAGAGGTTGGCTGCTCGAAGGATGTGCCTTTGGTTATGAAGGTTGTAGGACCGCTTCACAAGAGCGACGTCGGTGGCGTCACCCTTGGTGTCAAGGATCTCGATACTGTAGCCAAAGAGTTTGACCGTCTGATTGTTATCCCCGAGACCTATGCTGTCGAAATGTATCCTATGCTTGATGGTACTGATGTCTATATCGGTGCTATCCGTGACCCGAAGTTTGGTCATCAGATCTTCTTCGGCCTTGGCGGTATTTTCATCGAGGTGCTGAAAGACGTTCAGAGCGCACTGGCACCCATCACCGCTGCCGAAGCCAAAGAGATGCTTACCAAGCTTAAAGGCTACAAGATTCTGCAAGGTGTCCGTGGCCAGGAAGGCGTCAACATCGACCTCTATGCCGAGCAGGTGGCTCGCGTCAGTGCACTGGTTCAGGCCGCTCCCGAGATTGCCGAGATGGACCTCAACCCGTTGCTGGGCAATCCGCGCTACGTCACCGCTGTCGACGCCCGCATCCGTCTGGAGAAATAATTTTTATTTACAGATAAATGTAAAGCCCTGCACTATGAAAAGGTGCAGGGCTTTTTATATGTTTCCCACTGATTAAAGTGCCCTTGGCAGTTTGTGGGTGTTGTTGAATGTTATGTTTGTCAATCCACTTTGAGTTTGGTGAAGACAGCTTCAGGAACTTCCCAGTCGGTATAGTGCCAGGTGCATTCAGATTTTGAATAATTCGGGTCAAGGTAAATGCGGCCGCTGATATTGTCGTTCTCTTTCAGAAGGCGGTCTGCGCCGTAGATTACTATAACGTTGTTGTATATATTGCCGCTGTGCGTGTGGTATTCACCGCCAAGGGTGTCGGGGCTGGTGAGTGTGACGGCATAACCGAGGCTGGCGCCATCGCACTGTTCATAGTCTATGACTTTGCCTGTGAATTCAAAGTCGTCGTAATTATTGCAGGCGGCAAAAAACAAGGCTGTTGTAATTATTAGAATTTTTTTCATAAATCAATATTTGTAATCCATTGTTATACTGACACTCCGAATTCACGCAGGGCGGCATTGAGCGAGGTCTTCTTGTCGGTGCTTTCCTTACGTTGCCCGATAATGAGGGCACAGCTCACGCTGTAGTCGCCGGCAGGGAAATGCTTGGTGTAGCTGCCAGGAATGACGACGCTTCTCGGAGGTACGTATCCACTGTAGTATACAGGCTCCGAGTTGCTAACATCTATGATCTTGGTGCTTCCAGTTATGACAGTGTTTGCACCGAGAACAGCCTCGGTGCCTATGTGTGCTCCTTCTACAACTATGCAGCGCGAGCCTATGAAACAGTTGTCCTCAATGATGACAGGTGCCGCCTGCACGGGTTCAAGTACTCCGCCAATGCCCACACCGCCGCTGAGATGCACGTTGCGACCTATCTGTGCACAGCTGCCCACGGTGGCCCAGGTGTCGACCATCGTGCCGCTATCGACATAGGCACCAATGTTCACATAGCTTGGCATCATCACAACACCTTTTGCAAGATAGGCCCCGTAGCGTGCCACTGCCGGCGGCACAACGCGCACACCTTGAGCCGAGTAGTCGCGTTTGAGCGGTATCTTGTCATAGTATTCGAAAGGTCCGGCTTCGACGGTCTTCATATCGCAGATGGGAAAGTACAGCAGCACGGCTTTCTTGACCCACTCGTTGACCTGCCATCGTTGCGGCTTTTCGGGGGTGTCGCTCAAAGGCTCGGCGACACGCAACTGGCCTTTGTCGAGAAGTTCTATTGTGTTCAATATGGCTTTACGGACATCGTCGCGATTAAGCATTTCGCGGTTGTCAAACGCTTGTTCTATTATTTCTTGGTTGTTGGATGTCATTTTTGTAACTTTTTTTCAATTCTTTACAATAAATCAACGTTTTTTGAGTAATTACAAAAGTACAAACTTTTTCCGACGTATACAAAATTATATTTAAAGATGAAGATAAAAGTCTGTGTGAAAGTGTTTTTTGCTGTGTTGTTTCTGTCGACTGTTATACGACCTCAGGCACAGAACCGTGATGTTATGAGTGCCTACCAACGCAATATGCAGCCTTTGGTGGAAAAGATTTCAGGTGCTTCGACCGACAACGAACGCTATAATGCCAACGAGCTTTTTGTGCAGTTGTTTGAGGAGGCGTTGAACGTTGAAGAGTCGTTCCATTGGAAATGGGATTTGGGTACGTATGTGTCGGTATTGACATCGAGCGACCGCCAGTTCCGAATTATCACCTGGCCGGTGATGCGCGACAATGGCGAATACGAATGTTTCGGCTTCGTCCAGTCGTACAATCCGAAGAGTGAACAGTATGACGTCTATACGCTTCACGACAAGTCGGACGAGATTATTTCGGCAGCTGAAGTGCTGCTCGAACCTGAAAACTGGCTCGGCTGTGTCTATCAGGAACTTATCGAAACCAAGTTTGAAGGCAAAACCTTCTACACCTTGATAGGGTGGACGGGAGTCAATGCGCTGACGCAGCGCAAAGTTATTGAGCCCGTCTGTTTTCGCGGCAACACTTCCAAACCGCAGTTCGGACAGGCTTTGTTCCGTCGCGAGAAGAATCTGCGCCGTGTAGTCCTCGAGTATTCAAGCAAGGCGATGGTCAATGTGCGTTTTGACGAGCAGGTGGTGCGAACCTATGAGAACAAGAAAATCAAAAAGAAAAACCGTACCATCAATGTCCAGGTGCCGAAAGAGGAGAAAATGAAGATGATACTCTTCGACGAGATTGCACCGATGCTGCCCGGTATGGAAGGTCTGCCGCAATACTATACACCTACCGGCACCGAGATGGCCTACATCTTCAACAACGGTCGCTGGGAACTTCGCGACAATGCGCAGGGCCGACTGAGCGACCCAAAGCTAAACAAAGATTTCGAGCCTCTGCCCAAGACCGCTCCTGCCTACAGTGTGGGAGGGTGATTCTTTTGTCGGCGTTATGTATTATTTGTTGAATCGATAACATCAGTTTTCTAATAATAAACCATTAAAACCGATGACACTATGGTATATAACTGTGAACGGAAAATGAAAAGGTATACTCTTCCTATTCTATCCTTTGCCCTGTTTGCATTCCTTGGATGCGAGAAATATGCAGGTGAGCTTGTTACGCAAGAGTTCAGCATCGACGGTTCATACACCGAACTTCTTGTAGAAGATGCCTTCGATGTCATCTTCAGTGACACGGCGACAAGTATCACCGTTACCGCAGGCGAGAATGTTATGCCGAAGGTGAAAGTGAACCGGAACGGTAATAAGCTGAATATTTTCCTTAAGGGCTGGGCAACCAACCGAGGCAAGGAAATGACGGTCATACTGCCATACAACTCTGATTTGTGTTCGGTCGATTTGGCGGGTGCGTCGAGTTTCCATACCGATTTTCCCCTTAATGCCAAAACAATTGAAATAGATTTATCAGGGGCTTCCGATTTCTATGGCGACATAGAAGCCGAACAGATCGAGATGGACCTTTCCGGCAGTTCTGACTTCAATGGCAACATCGTTGCCGACGAACTTGAACTCGATATGAGCGGAGCCTCCGATGCCACGCTTGTGGGGCAAGTGTCAACTCTCAAAATCGAATTGTCGGGTGCCAGCACCATAAAGAAAACCGTTGCAGGCAACAACTACGCCTTCTCTTGCACCCTTTGCGAAGGCGATTTGTCGGGCTCAAGTACTGCCTACATCCATAGCGACGGTTCCATCATCGTGAGCCTTTCAGGTGCCAGCGAACTACATTATACAGGCAATGCTGTGACGCGAGGAAGCACAACCTCGGGAGCTTCCGACATTATCCACGATATGCCTTAACCCTGCGCTGTAAAGCCATAGGCACTGTAAATGCAGACTTCTGAGTCTGTCGACTAAACCCTTCCGGAACATCATTTAATGTACAATGTGGCCTGGAAGGGTTCTGTTTTTGCTTTATTGTTTTTTAGGCTTTCTGCCTTTGTATTTATCGCGCACAATGGTGTATGAGTTAAGAGTAAGTTCGCGCAGCAGAGTGTCGGACGCGCCGACGGGGTCGATGCCAATCCAGTGCTTGGCCGATTCGTTGAAAGGGTTGCCTATGCAGTTGTGCTGTTCCTTCAGTTCCTCGATGCGTTCGGGCTGGCATTTGAGAGTTACGACGCTGAAATTGTTGCAATCAAAGAACGAAAACATATGTCCACACACGTAGAATACCAGCACCTCGCCGGCGTTGCTGAACGCCTTGAAAGGCATCTTTTCCTCAACATCCGTGCCCAGCGACAGACAGTATTCCCTGTATTCTTCGATGTTCATTTCCTTTTTTTTAAGACCATAACGCGGCCTGCAGAAAAATATTGCTGTTGTTTTCAAGGTGTCTTTTGGGCGCCGACGAGTGTCCTGCAGCCCTTTTTTCGATTGATTGAATAAGCCCTTTTTTTCACTTTTTTGCAAAAATAGGGCAGAAGCAACATTTTTACTAACAATTCGACACGTTTTTTCAAACTACCAGCATAGGCATATGTACAGTATTTGTACAGTATATGTACAGTATATGTACGCTTCTAAAGCGTACATATACTGTACATATACTGTACAAATACTGTACATATGCCAGAGAATGTATACGGAAAGCAATGTTTTGGTCCCCTGTGGGGTATGGTGAAACACAATAAAAAAAGAATCAGCAGAATGTGCTGATTCTCTGTTTTGTGAGGATGGTCGGAATTATATTGCCATCTGCTCTATTTCCTCGCGGTGTTCGTAGAGGGTGCATCCGCCGGTGTGCTCCCATCCGAGGGCGTGTGCGGCTCGTATTTTGCGGAACAAAGGCGATTGCAGTGCCCCGCGCACACCGATTTGAGCCACGTTGCTGTCGCTGAACGGCGAGAAAGGACAGGGTTCTGCACTGCCGTCGGGGCCTATGTGGAAGAATCCGCGTCCCGATGCAAGACATCCGCCGAGTTCTTTTTCGTCGCCCGGGAAGGAGAGGAAGATGATGTCGTCGTATTGAGTCCGAAGCTCCTCCATTATTGTTTCCATCTGTTTCACGTGCTCGTCGCCAAAAGCCAGATGCTCCGTTCCGGGTTCGATGGGAACGTATTCTACGTAGAACACTATTTTGCAGCCGTAGGATTGCAGCTGTTCGACGAACTGACGTGAAGTGACGTGCTGCAGGTTCTCGGTTGTCACTGTGATGCTGGTGCCAAAAAACAGTTGCTCGCTTTTGAGCATCTCCATCGACATCAGGGCACGCTTGAACACACCCTGTCCGCGCCTATCGTCGGTGTTTGACGCTGTACCCTCGATGCTTATGACCGGCACCAGGTTTAGGTGTTCGCGCAGTAAGGAGATGTTGTTGGGACCTATGAGGGTGCCGTTGGTGAAGATGGGGAAGATCATTTCTTTGACCTCGGCGGCCTGTTCCAGTATGTCGCGCCGCATCATAGGCTCGCCGCCTGCCAGCAGCGAGAAGTTGACGCCCAGCGATGCGGCTTCGTCGAATATGGTGCGCCACTGTTCGGGCGACAGTGTCGGCTTGCTGTCGGATGCGCTGTCGTTGGCGATGCCGATGGAACGGGCATAGCAGCCTTTGCAGTGCAGGTTGCAGGTTGTGGCAATGCTGCTGATGAGGAAGGGAGGCACGTCGATGCCGTCGGTTTCGCGTATTTGGCGACGACGTTTCTCCGACTTTTCGAACAGTCGTTGCATTTTATAGGCAAATTTGGCCTCGCGTGGGTTGGTGAGCACGTTACGGTATGCTTTGGCCATTATGTTGCGGATGCTTCCGCTCATATATTCGTTTAGCTGCATTTGAGAAGACCTTTGATGAGAGTGTCGATGTTTTTTGCCATATTGCCAATCTGCTCTTTGTCGAGCAGCTGGCCGTCCCAGTTGTGCGACATACATTCTGGCACCGAGGCTGCCTGTTCTTCGAGCCGTTTGCCTTTTTTGGTGAGCGACACTATGGTCTGGCGACCGTCGACGATGCCGCGCGAGCGTACCAATAGACCCTCGCGCTCCATACGTTGTAGCAGGGGCGTGAGGGTGTTGGTGTCGAGAATGAGACGGTGTCCTATGTCGGTCACGGTCTGGTTGTCCTGCTCCCACAGTACCATCATCACCAGGTATTGGGGGTAGGTGAGGCCCAGCGGCTCGAGCAGCGGACGATAGGCCTGGGTGATAAGCCTCGAAAGTGAGTAGAGGCGGAAGCAGAGCTGGTTGTCGAGTTTCAGTTGTTCGTGCATTACAACATTGATTCTATTGCTGTTTCAATATCCTTTGGCTCGGTGGTGGGTGCAAAGCGCATCACCTTGCTGCCGTCGCGCGAGATGAGGAATTTGGTGAAGTTCCACAGTATGTCGCCCTCCTTCTTGGCCGATTTGCTTATGGTTTTAAGCATAGTGTGTGCCGCTTTGGCCTTCAGGCCCTTGTATTCTTCGGTCGGAGCCTGAGCCTTGAGATAGGTGAAGATGGGGTGCTCGTCGGCGCCGTTGACGTCGATTTTCTTCATAATCTGGAATGTTACGCCGTAGTTGACGCGGCAGAACTCCTGGATTTCACCGTCGGTGCCGGGATCCTGTTCGGCAAACTGGTTGCAGGGGAATCCTATCATTACCAAGCCGCGGTCGGCATATTTCTCGTTGAGTTTTTCAAGACCGTCGAACTGCGGGGTAAAGCCGCATTTGCTGGCGGTGTTGATAATCATTATCGCTTTGCCTTTGAAGTCGGCGAAGTCTATTTTCTTGCCGTTGCTGGCAAGGGCTTTGTAGTCGTATATTGTTGCCATAATTATATTATTTTGAGGGTTCCCATTTGCAACGCACGGGCGACACGATGGCGCCGTCCTTCTTAAGCTCGGCAAAAGCCTTGTCGACCTCCTTGCGGTCGGCGTTGAGTATTTTGGTGATGTCACCGGCCGAAACGGGCTTGCCGGCTTCGCGCATTGCCTTTAAAACTTGTTCTTTCATCTTTGTAGTTGTTGGTGTTTGTTGGGATAGTTTATTTATTATTCTTTTACATCTGCTTTACCAGCCAGTTCTGAATGCCGATTTTCTCAATGAGGTCGAGCTGTTCTTCGTCCCAGTAGAGGTCTTCTTCTTCGTCGAGCAGGTAAGCTTTGGTGATGTCGTAGGTTGTGGGGTCGCTAGCCAGTGTAGGCATTATTTTATAGAGTGACTCGACACCTTCGCGCTGAATCTTGAGGTCGGCTTCGATATATTCCTTCGGGTTTTCAATGAGGGTGGTTTCGTTGCAGACCTTCATCTGTGGGATGCAGCCCAGGTCGAGCATACGGTTGGTATACTTCTCGACCCATACCATCTCCTCGTTGTAATGGTCGATGTATTTCTGGCCCAGTTTTTCAAAACCCTGCGATTTGAAGAGCAAGCCCTGCATTTTGTGTACCAATGCACTTCCTGAAAGTTCGTTCACAATCATCTGTGATACCTGCAAAGTTGTTTTAAAATCCATAATTTTAAGTATTTAAGTTGTTAAATAATTATATCGTTTACGATGCAAAAATACATATTATTTTTGAATTGCAAATATAAAAGTTTGTTTTTATGAATATTTAACATTATGTCGTGTGCGATATAATTTATGCTTTGATCATTTGGTATTCATAAAATGCCTATATTTTATGATATACATATAAACAAAACCACCGCCGACAGCGCGGTGGTTTGTTATTCAATATATGATTCCAAATGTTATTTTACAACGAATTTAGCTGTCTTAATTTTTTTGTTTATATCGACTTGCAGTACGTAGATGCCATTCTCCAAATCGGCAATGGAAATGCTTCCGTTTGTAGTACCAGATTTCACTCTTTGTCCCATAGAGTTTAAGATGGTGTAAACCGCCGTTTCGCAGGGAATGTCCTTCAGATAGAGGACATCGGTGGCGGGATTGGGATACACCTTGAGGGGCTGTTGGTGTGCAGGCTCGTGAACAGCCAATTGCGAATTTGTTGGGATAATATTAACGATAATACCTTCTATCTTCGACCATCCGAGAGAATAGCCGTTAGGGTCTGGGAGTTTGTACCAGTTGTCTTTGGAACCGCCCCATCCAAAGTTGAGATGGAATTTGCCGTCGCTTTCGCGATAGCCATCGACCACTACATTGTGTCCGCTTGTTCCGTCGGGACTTTCAACGGCCAAATGGGCGGGATAGCCGGCTTGCAGGTTGGAGATCAAGATGGCGTACATCGTTGAATCGGGTTCGCGGAACAACTGACAGTTGGTGAATCCAAACCGTTTGTAGGCATTGAATGCCTGATCTACATAAAAGGTACCAGAACCGTATGTGTCCGATGCAGTGTAGACTTGCTTGCAAGCCACTCCACAAGCAAAAACCACTGCGGCTTTCAACGAGTCGGGAAGCACCTCGCCGCGTTGGAATGTGGCATCAACGGAATCGAGCATTACGTTAAGCTGTGGAAAAGAAGGGAAGTTATAAATGTCCCAATCGTCGTCGATATAGAATTGCCGACTGAAGTAATTGCCAGTGTAATAGTCGTCGCTGTCGTCAAAGCGTGTGCCTTGTGTCGTTTGTAGAAAATTGATGATTTGTCCCATAGCGGTGGCAGGACAGCCGGAATAGCTGTGTTTGTAATTCTCGAACGGATCTGTCGGACATAATTGGTTGTAGGGAGAATTCTGTGTCCATTTTGTTTTTAGCAGAGGTTGTTGTGCCCAACAGGTTAGGGAACAAAGCAGGAAGAATAATGTAAATACCTTTTTCATAGTTGTTTCCATAGATTATTTGTTAAATAATTCTTAAATTTTGCGGTGCAAAAGTACGCTTTTTCTTCAATATAAACGTTAAAAGTAGCGTGTAATAACGAAAAAGGCGAGGCACGCAACATTCGTTGCGTGCCTCGCCTTTTTACTCGCTTTGATAACTGACAGCGATAAACGTTTTTATTGCAAGGACATACGTTTATTCTGTCAAGCGAATTAGTCCTGCCGCATTTTGACCGGTAACAACACACACCTCCGTCTCCGGTTCAAAGCGGCCACTTTGATCACGGACAGGTTGTACGAG
>JAEEGL012348863.1_pt1 | contig 40941 bp, 32 predicted proteins | sample 9134231 | NCBI WGS metagenome assembly JAEEGL01 (sample SAMN16246548, study PRJNA631951) | gut metagenome | biome: gut microbiome; feature: rumen; material: fiber-attached | host: Bos | place: Iran: Karaj | collected 2018-10
CGTTTGATCTGTTCGACGAAGTCTCACATCCGGATTGCAGGAATATAACCGACGAACAGTATGAGAACAGGATGATTCTTCAGCAGGTCATGGTGCGGAACGGTTTCGTCCCTATAGACTGCGAATGGTGGCATTTCACTCTAGAGGACGAACCTTATCCCGACACTTACTTTGAATTTCCCGTTTCATCACAGTATCTGCGGGAAAAGCATTAACCGATCATATATGTGTTGCAAAGAACTGATTGATCTTTTTCTTGAGTTCACGTCTGTCGACGGTCTTGAGCAGATAGCCGACCGGCTTTAACGCAAGAACACTCATTATGCTTTCCTTGTCTCCTTTTCCGGTAAGGAACATAACGGGAATATCCGCAGTCTCGGCACTTGAACGAATCATTTCGAGGACCATCGGCCCGGTCGTTACCGGCATTTCATAATCGAGCAGTATCAGATCGGCCTGATTCTTGGCAAGCCACGTGATCGCCTCTATCCCCGAATTGGCCATTGAAATACGATAATCATCCTTGAGCCACTCCATGATTATGCTCATATACGATACATCGTCATCCACGATCAGAATGCTTTTTCTTCTTGCGATCTGCGAATCCTCCTGCATGTATTTGGACAGGTCATTGACAAGTTCCTGCATATCGAGAGGTCTCTCGTAGAACTTGTAGATGAGTCCGCCCGGCACATATCCTTTCAGAACGTCATATTCCTCTTTGGCTCCGACAACAACGATCTGCTCACTCTTTTCCGAGCAGTAATCTTTGATGTATACGAGGGCCTCCGCTTTTTCCAGCACTTTGTCGTCCGTGAATATGATCACAAGATCCGTGTCATCACACATGCCCTTGAGATTCTTAATCATCGGAGGACTGTAAAGCGCCACTAATCCGAGTCCCTGAAGTTTTGTCTCGAGACCCTTTATAATAAAACCCTCTGCTGCCGATACTATGAGAATTCTGTTGTTCAATTATATAAATCCTCCTATTGCTTCTCGCTTATAATACTGCTTATCCCGTCCCAATCCATTACCGACAGGCAGTTTTGAATCCTGTCAAACCGGTCTTTGTCTTCTTCGGGAAGTCTGTACTCTCTCACGGAGTCCATGACCATGCGGGCCAGTTCATAATCTTTGGAATACGCGAATTCCGAAAGTCCCGCGTATGCATCCTCGAGTATATCCTCCGGGATATCGGGAAGGTCCTCATCTGATCCCATCATCGGCTCCAGATCGTCTCTTATTGTGCGATATGAATCCATAAGATCCTTATGATTGGCCATAATAAAATCGATATCCGATCTCTTGCCCGCCATCTCAAGAGCCTCCGCTTTATCTCCGAGCTTAAGAACTCCGACGAGACGTGAACCGCTCTTAAGAGCGTGCACTTTTATAGTGTAGTTTTCCCAATCCTTTGTGTCAAAATAATGTTGTAGTTCTCCGGCTTTGGCTTCGTATGAATCATAGAACATACGAAGAACCGAAAGCATTGCTTCCTCGGAACCGCTGTTTTGGATCGCGGCTTTTGCATCAAGTCCGTCTATATTCTCATACCACTTGGTTTCATCGACATCAGCGGTATCGGATTCGATAACATCATCCGAAGCCAGATCCTCCAAGACGACATCTTCGGTCTCATCATCCGCCTCTTCGAGAAAATCACCTTCTTCGCTTTTACTCGTAAAGAGGCTGCCCAGATTGTAATTATGATTGCCTTTGACAATATAGAGTATACCGAATGTTCCCTCACCGCAGTTTGACGTGATACCCGCGGATGCCTTCTGGAAGATGACATGTTCGAACTTCATTCTCTCGTTAAGTTTCTCTTCTATCCAGAGAAGATCGTCCTCATCCATTCCGGCATATGTTATGAACACAAATGATCTGTCGGGGTATATATTGGACGGAACGGCATGTTCGATATATTTTGCGTAACATTTCTTCTCGCTTCCGAAAAGGAACCGACCGACTCCGAGCTTATCTTTTTTGACACGAAGCATCGGGCGGAGCCAGAGCGCATTAAGGATACTGTTCATGAACGGACTGATCCTTTCGCGTCTTGCCATGACATCCGTTGATTTGATGACAAAACTGCACCTGATCAGCTGTTTCGCTTCTTCGAGTTCCGCCTTGATCTTCTCAACGGGAAGGTTCTGCTGAGCAAGCCTTGCGGCGATCATAACGAGTATACCGGTACCGCTTGAGAGGGTCTCCGAATTGATGACCGTTACGTTGTCAAAAGTCTTTGCCGCTTTAACGGCACGTCCGTATTCTCTGCTGCTTCCGGTTGTAAGCGTGATATAGATAAGATGATGGGCTTTCTTGAGTTCCGACGAGAAGAACGCAACAAGATCATCCTCCGTCGGCGGATCGGATGTTACTCCCTTCGTCTCATCCTTCATGTAACGCACCAGTTCTTCGGAGTCTATATCAACGGTATCATAGAAAACGCCTTCATCGGTCGTGACCGTATACGGTATGACACTGACATTGAGATCCCTCAGGACATGCTGGGGAAGATCGATCATTGTACTTGTGGCGACGAGCACGGGTTTCTTTCTCGAATATCTGCTTGCCGTGTTGAGCGCAGACCCTGTCATCTCGCTCGTTTTGGTTCCTATGATTTTCTCCGAAGGAAGATGCATCAGAAGCATTTCCTCAAGTTGCGATCCCGATACGGGCTTGACAAGATAACCGTCAAATCCGGTGTTGTTATAAAGCTCGATGTTTTCTCCGCCTGCGTTTGCGGTAAGAACTATTATCGGGGCATTAACGTTCATGCCTCCCTTTTGGGTCCGTATCTTCTCGTAGCAGTCTATCCCGTCCATCTCAGGCATCAGATGATCCATGAAAATGACATCATACCGATTCTGCAATGTAAGCGAAAGAGCATCCTGACCGGACAGAGCCAGATCTATGGTCATATCGGTTCCGGCAAGAAGTTTCTTCTCCACCTGAAGATTCATTTCATTATCGTCCACTATAAGGATCCGCGCATCCGGCGCATGGAAGCTGTGTTCGAACTTCTCCGTATTCGACATGCCTCCGTTACCCGTTATGCTCAGATCACCTATTTTCTTGTCCGATGAGACACCCTGCTTCAGCGTTACCATGAACGTTGAACCCTGAGAATAAACACTGTTGACCGAAATCTCTCCGCCCATCAGTTCCACGAGCTGTTTAACAATGGAAAGACCCAGACCGGTTCCTTCGATATAACGGTTCTTCTCTTCATCGACACGCTGGAACGTATCAAACAGATGCGGAAGAGCCTCGGGTTTGATACCCATTCCCGTATCGCTGATCTGTATCACGAGAAGCGCTTCGCCGGAATCGGGAAACTCACATTCCATGTGAAGGGACACGGATCCTTCAGGGGTATACTTTACGGCATTGTTGAGAAGATTGATAAGTATCTGCTTGATCCTTACCTCATCTCCGAAGAGTGTTTCCGGAACATCGGGATCGATATCCACGTTAAACTTAAGTCCCTTTTCCTCTGCTTTGAGCCAGATCATGTTCACGATCTCGGAAAGGAGCGACGATACGTTGTAATTGACCGGAACGATATCCATCTTGCCCGCCTCGATCTTGCTGACATCAAGTATATCGTTAATAAGCGCCAGCAGCATTTTTCCCGCGCCCTGTATGTTTCTGGCATCCTTGCGGATCTCTTCGGACGCGTCTTCCTGGCGGAGAATTATCTCATTCATTCCGAGGACGGTATTGATCGGTGTACGTATCTCATGGCTCATACTCGAGAAGAAGCGGTTCTGTGCCCTGTTCATTTCCTCAAGTTCCTTCGTCTTCTCGCCGGCAATACGGTTTTCTTTTTCGTACAGCTTTGTATGGAACGACAGCAGAACAAAGACCACAGCATTTACTATAAGAAGACCCAATATCGAGTCGATGAACGCGCCTTTGCGGTCATATTCGATTATGAGTTCGGGATTATAGTAACCGATCATCCAGCAGACTATCATTGCCGCCGAATACAGAATGTTCATGATGATCTGAAGTTTTCCATCCAGTATCATGTTGATATACAGACCGCCCAGAAGAAGGGATACCGGCACACCGCTGTACACACCGCCGTTTGTGAAGAACATCAGCGGCAGGAAAATAAATACGAGTATTATCGTTACAACGATCTTGGCCCGGGCTATCTTTTTCCTTCTGATCGCAGAGGCAACATATATACTGAATACTATCGCTCCGAGCAGCGTTGACAATGTCGATGAGAGCGGCTCATGCATGATAATGCCCGAAGGAACGGCTCCGAACAGCAATTCCCCGATGAGGACAAATGAAAATATAACAAACGACCTGTCCTTGAGACTGATCGACGAATCATATGTATATTCCTTTATTCTTTTGATATACTCTTTTATTCTCATTACCGCGCCCTCCCTTCATAGTGGATCATATCCACAGGCAGGACACGTTTCATGACGCGTTCGAATTCCGCTGTATCTATAGGCTTGGCGATGAACCCGTCAAAGCCTTCCCTTGCAAACATTTCCCTTGCACCGCTGAGGGCGTTTGCCGTAAGTGCGATCACTATCGGGGATTTTCCGATTTCGGATGCGGCTTCCCTTATATGCTTCATGGCCTCAACGCCATCCATCTCGGGCATCATGTGATCCATAAATACCACGTCATACTCTCCCGAGCGATACTTTTCGATCGCATCCTTTCCGCTTTCGGCCGTATCGGCAAACATCTTATATTCACGAAGAAGTCCTGTCGCAACAACAAGATTCATCGGTTCATCGTCAACAACAAGTGCCGAAACTCCGGTGAATCGCGGTCTTTCCGATCCGGCATCACCGATAATATCATCCTCGGTCTCACCGTTAAGTATCCTGACTACGGGAAAACCGTATGAAGGTTTGGGAAGAACCGTGATCAAAGCGCTACGTGAAGCCTTAAGTTCCCCGTCCGCATATACGACCACTTTATTGCCTTCCTGCGCCAAGCGGTCCATAACGCTCTTATCTTCCTCATATTCCTCCTGGCCCATAAAGATATAGGACATATCGGTATCCTGTACCATCTGTTCCAGGTCTGTTGTGTTTTCCGCGGAGTAAAGTTTTGTTTTAAGCCCGGTAGCAAGATTGACGGCCATTTCTCTGAAGAACTCTCTGACCTCGGGCACCAGGAACTTGAGCGGTTTTCTGTAAAAAATGATATTCTTTCCGGAAGGGTCTTTTACGGACAGGCACGGAGCCGGATCAACAATTGTCTGAGGAATCGATATTCTTACGGTTGTCCCTTTTCCTCTTTCACTTTCGATCCTGACAAAGCCACCCATTGTATGAACAAATCCGTACACGATCGGAAGTCCTATGCCTATACCTCCCGTGCTGCGGTTGCGCTTTTTATTTGCCTGATACATACCCTTGGATACGCGTGACATCTGTGCACGGGTCATTCCGATACCGGTGTCCGTTACTTCGATAGTGAGATTACACCCGTATTCCTTCGGAACCGTAAACACCTTCAGAAGTATTCCTCCGCGTCTCGTGAATTTGATCGCATTGCCGAGAAGATGTCTGAACAGTTTATGAAGTTTCCTGATATCTCCTTTCAGCATGGTCGGTGTTTCCGGAGCCAGGTCTATGATAAGTTCAAGACCGCTGTTCTTATATTCCGACCTGTAGTTCGATACAACATCGTTTACAAGCGAGAGACACATATAGTTTTCTTCGTTAAGAGTCAACTCGCCCCTCTTTATCTCCGTATAGTCCTGTATATCTTCTATCTGATGCGCAAGCCGTATTCCGGCTTCCTGTATCGATACGAGTTCTTTGCTGTCATCGTTTTTCTGAAGGATAGTCGTCATACCGCTTATAACATTAACCGGGGTACGCAGCTCATGAGAAATGTTGGCCAGAAAATCCTCCATGTCACGATCGTTTTCTCCGACCTTTTCCACCCATTCCTCAATCTTTGAACGCTCCTCAAGCCTGCGGTTGACATTGATCCGGCTGAAAACATACATTGCGATAACGGTAGCGATGTGGAAAACGATACGCATCGTCTCAAACGCATTAAGGTCAACCTTTGAATCCCTGTACAGAAAATAAAACTGAAACGACATCACCAGAATGTATTCAGCCATGATCAGATCGATTATTATTCTTCTGTACGCGATCGTGAACGTCGCCATGAACAATACGATGGCCAAGGAAACATCATAGAAGCTTGATTCGTGAATTCCGTGATAGAAAACAAGAAATGCTGCATATGCAAAATAGATATTGGTTCTGGAATACGTATCCAGTTTCTGAGCAATATGAAAATACCAGATCGCGATACCGCCGGCGAGAACTACGACAGGCACCCAAGCTTCCCATCCGCCGAAATAATTCTGAAGGATGCATGATATTCCCGAAAGCGTTGCGATCGATACAATTAAACGTTCTCTTCTGAGTTCTTCCAAATACCGTCTCCTTTACACGTTTTCGACAGGTCCTTTGCAGTTATCCCTTCCCGCTTCCTTCGCTTCGTATACGGCCTTGTCGGCACGATCCAGGATCGCCTTTACACTCTCGTCGGACATCTCGAAAAAGGCAAGACCTGCGGAAGTTGTTATCGTACTCTTCCCCTCAAGTTCCGGGATAACGATCGCTCTTACCGCGCCAACTATCCTGTCTCCGAGATTAGGTGCGATCGCTCTGTCTACATTATGAAGCACAGCGATGAATTCATCTCCGCCCCATCGTATGACACAGTCCCCGTCGCGAAGCACGTTCCTGACAGCTTCGACAAATCCCTTAAGGACCTTGTCTCCGATATCATGTCCGTAATTGTCGTTGAACTGTTTGAAATGATCCACATCGAGCATTGCGATCATTGTACGGCTCCCGTGTCTTGAAACTTCAAATTCCCGTTGAAGAAGCTTCTCGCCGTATGCCCTCGAATTTGCTCCGGTGACCGTGTCCCAATCAAGCTTATCCCTAAGCTCCTTGTGTTTTTTCTCAAATATCCGGCCGCTTATCTTCCTGTAAGAATTGAACATCAAATACAGGAGAACCATCCACGTAAGGAATATCGCGGCAATGACGAGAGCCTGCGAAAGCAGCATGTTCTTCCTTGCCTGCTCCTCGTAATGGGACAGATCATCGAGATTGACCCCCATACATACGATCCAGTCAAATCTGTCGTAAAGTCTGGAATATGTTTCTTTCTGGGTCACATCATCGGAATCCAGTTTTTTGAAATCATACGTCAGAAATACGGCTCCGTCCTTCTTAACACCTTCAAGTTCAACTTCATATGCCTTGATACCGCTTTGATTGACGGTATTCGTCGACAGCAGTTCTCCCTCGGTATCGGACAGGTTGGGATGTATAAGTCTTATGGCGTAACCGTCACCGCCGTTATAGTCGAGTACTTTCTGAACCCACATATAGGTTCCGTCAACATGAGTTTCCGAGTATATCTTCCGGTATGCGATGTCATACATCGCATCCTCGAGTTCCTTTTTGTCGGCTTCTGGATGATCAGCCAGATACGCGTCGGCACATTCGTCGAGATATGAGATCGTGTTGTCCACATTCTCTTTGAGCATGCTCTTCTTGACATCAAGAGTAGCATCATACGTCATCTGTGCCGTGATAAGGGTGATCGCATAAGAGAAAAGGATAACCAGCACCAAAGACACAATAAGGCCCACCACAATGTATGAGGTGAACCTTCTTCGTTCCGATCTTTTGTTTATTTCTGTCTCGTTTACTTCCATGACGGCTAATATTATACCATACCGGGCGCAACTTCACACCCTTTTATTCCACGCCTTTTAATGCATCCACCATGTCGATCGTCCTTACTTTTCCCGAGAACATGAAATTTACGAAGACGGATACGGCAAAAGTACCGGCAATGGAAATGATATAAGTGGATACCCCTATTATCGGATACATATCAAGCGTATCCGAAACCGTAGTGCAGATAACATACAGCATGAGCCATCCGATATACAGTCCGAAACCTATACCGATGACCGTCAGCCATATGTTCTGCTTCTGAAGGATATTCCTGATCTTGGAAGATTTGAAACCCAAAACTTTCAGTGTGGCAACTTCCCTCGTCTTTTCGACAAACGACAAAACTCCGAGATTATACAAAACGACAACTCCGAGAAGGACTGCCGCAACAACCATAATGTATACCATGGCGTTGAGCATCTCCATCGTTTCGGCAAATGATTTTTTCATATCGGCTATGTTGAGTATCGAGGATACCTCATCATCATCTATGAGATTCGAGGGAACGCTCATATTGGTCAGTATCGCGGTCGGTTTGAAAGTATACTCCATGTCTTCGAACACCGACCGGTACATCGTTATCCCCTGAATGGACGGGTCCCTGTATATCTGATCCACGCGTGAATACTGCCATTTGTCATCGCCGACAAGATGCCACCTGACGTGATCCCCAATGCCGATCCCGAGGAGTCCTGCCATCTTGTTTGTAAGTGCGATACCGTTTTTGCTCAGCCTTTCCGGTTTAAGATCCCTGTCCTGTATATGAACGTAATTGCCTTTGTCGATGATGGTTGCGGAGCCGCTTTTCTTTGCCTTCGGCGTAACAAATTCCACACTCGTCTCTTCGATCATCTGTCCGGCGTATTTCTCGCATAGGTCATACGCATATCCGTAACCGGCATCCGATGACAGCATGATCTTGTTCCTCGCGGTCATCAGTTCTCCGTACATCTTATCCATCAATCCGTTTATCGAGTCAAAGCACCCGAATCCGCAAACAAGCAGCATCGCGCATCCGACAACACCCATTATTCCCATGAGGCTTCGAAGCTTGTTTCTAAGGACATCCCTTATATTCCACTGCGTGGAAAAATCGAGCAGCAGCCACAGTCTGCTCCTTTCAAGCGCAGAATGTCTTATCTTTTTCGGTGCCGGAGGCTTGAGTGTTACTGCCGGAGGATCTTTGAGTTCCTTGCGGCACGACAGGAAACTTACAAGTGTTGATATGGCAATCGCAGCTGTCGTTGCTATCACGTCTGTCGATGTGATCTTTCCGTGAAGGCCGGGAATAAGGTAACTTCCCTCAAACATCCCCAGTATCCACGGCGGCATCGTCATATACCCTATCCATGCTCCGGCAATACATCCGAGCGTACTTATCGCAAATCCGTACGAAACATAGTGGAGAGTGATGGCGCCTTTTGAGAATCCCAGTGCTTTCAGAGTTCCTATCTGAGTCCTCTGACTCGATGTGACTCTTGCCATCGTGGTCACTATACCGAGAAGTGCTATCGCAAGAAATACAGACGAAAACATTCCTCCCATGGCATTATGCTGTTTTACTTCGGCATCAAACGTCGCAAAGCTCAGGTTCTGATCTCTGTCGGTTACCGCTATATCATCTCTGTCAAACGCCTTTTCAAGCCTTTCCTTGATGCTGTGAATGTTTTCTTTATCGCTCCTGTCATCCGCAACATCAACGATAAGCTGATTGAATAATATGTTGGCCGGATCGGGATACATGGATGACGGCATGAATGCGAGTCCGCATTTCTTGTAATTCGGATACATCATATCAGCCTCGGACACATAATAAACATAGTCGGGGGCATCCACAATTCCCTTTACGATACCGTCGATCGTATTGCTGTCGATCTTTACCGAAAAAGTGTCGCCTACCTTAATGCCGTTTGTACGACAGAACCACTCTTCCAGCCATATCCCTTCCTCTTCCGGATCAAACGGTTCTCCTTCATAGAGCATGAGTTTGTTGATACTGTTGGAGTCCATGAAATTGACATACACGAAAGCATTGTCGTATTTTTCCGACGTGCCCGTAAGCATCAGTCGTTTTTCGACATCCTCGACTCCGGTAGTCTTCTTCGCCGTCCTTACATCATCATCGGAAAAACCCGCACCCGCTATCCATATATCACAAAGATTGTATTTCGTGTAATAAGAATCAGCAGCAGCAGCGGCCCCGGAGCTTTCGGCGTCTATGCCGACAAAGACGAGCATGCCGAGAAGCGACATGAGAAAGATGGAAATGAACTGAGTTTTGTTTCGGAGCAGATCGCGCCGCATTTTACGGATAAGCATTTACCAGAACACCTCATTCGCATCTTTGGGGAAATCGTTATGAACAATGCTCTCGATACCGCCGTTTTTGACCCTGATCACTGTATCGGCTATATCCGCGAAGAAACTGTTGTGTGTTACCATCACGACCGTCCTCTTCTTTTCGCGACTCATATCCTGAAGAAGTTTCAGCACTTCCTTTCCGGTTCCGGTATCAAGCGCGCCGGTCGGCTCATCGCACAGAAGCAGTCTGGGATTCTTTGCAACGGCGCGTGCGATCGATGTACGCTGTTGTTCTCCTCCCGACATCTGCGACGGGAACTGATGCAGATGATCCGCCAATCCGACAGCGGCAAGTGCCTCCTGCGGATCCGTGGTGTCATCCTTAATGTCCCTCATAAGAGCTACATTTTCGTATGCGGTAAGCGTTGGAATAAGATTGTAGAACTGAAAAACGACTCCGACATTTTCTGCTCTGTATTTTGTCAGCTGATTGTCGGTAAACGTTGTAAGATCTTCTCCGTCAAACCAAATATGTCCGCTCGAGGCGCTGTCCATCCCGCCGAGAAGATTAAGGAGCGTACTCTTTCCGGCTCCGGACGGTCCGAGGATGACTACCATCTCGCCTTCGTTTATTGTAAGGCTTGCATCCTTCAAAGCATAGAACTCATGGTCTCCCTGGGAATAGACTTTGCAGACATCCTTAAACTCGATAAGAGTCCGGGACTCCTTCTCCAGGTCGATTATATCCAGTTTTTCTTTCCGGTTCTTTTTTCGAAACAGCATATTCACTCCGGTCTGCTCATTGCTTTTTCACCGATACTGTCATCGGTAATTGCATCGGTTATGACAATGCTTCCTTCACGAAGCCCGTTTACGACCTCAACGCTCTCCTCCGATCTGACACCGGTCGTGATGTACTGTTTCTTCACAACCCCGTCCTCGATCAGATAACAATAATCACCGTAATCGTCCGTATAACATCCCTCCGACGATATTGTGAGCACTTTGTCCTTTTCATCGGTGAAAATCACAACATCCGCCTCAAGTCCGAGATATACACGATCGTCCGGCTCGTCGAACTTCACATAGACCGTCACCTTTGCCTTATCCGATTTGCCGGTCTCGGCAATCCTCAGTATCCTCGTTACGCTTCCGGAATACGTGTTTCCAGCAATGCTGATCTGAGCTCTCTGCCCCGGTTCGATCTTTCCGATATCGTACTTGGATATTCCGACATTGACCTTTATGTTTTTGCTGTCCTCAACGGTAAAAAGCGGAGTCCCCTTAGCCACAACGGTTCCGGGTTTGATAAAGCTCTCGGTAACGATACCGTCATAATCTATCGTTACTCCCGAATCCGCTTTTCGCAGGTTATCCTCGGCCGTTACAACGGAGAGCTCCGACAGATCATAGGAGTTACGGAGCTGTTCTTTCTGATATTTGTTGAGTATCTGATTTTCATATGTATTCTTAAGTGTGGAAGTCTCCGTCCAGTTTCTCATGATGTCCGACATCCAGTTCCCGTTAAGGACAGTCTCGGCATACTCTTCCGGTGAAAGGTTTGTGGGCGGAAGTGCCGCGAGGTCGTAATTGAGATCACCTATCTTCTTGTTCAGTTTCTCAATATCTTCCATTAGTTCATCCGCCGTATCGATATCGAATTCGGCCTGTGCTTTCTGAAGCTCGAGTGTCTTCGTATTAACCTCCGCCGTCTTCTCCGCGATCTGTTTATTAAGGCCCTGGGCTATACAGTTTACATCCCAGTTTTCCTGATACTGGCCCTGATTTATGTAATCGTTTGCCTGGCGGAACAGCGCGTATGTGTTTCTGTATACTTCAATATCCGATGATGCCTTGTTGAACTTCGCCTGATTGTTGTTGCTCGCCTGCACCTGTCCGTTCATCGTGTTCTCGGCCGACTTGGCGGACAGCTGCGCCTGGCTGAGAGCCGTCAGCAGATCCTCGACATCGTAGGTCACAACATTCTGGCCTTTTGTTACCGTATCTCCGACTTTGAGTTCATAATAACTGACGGGAGCCGTAATGGCCGCGCAATATGTCTTGCTCTCCTCGCCATGTACTTCTCCCGTCGCCTCAACTTCTTCCGATACGCTCATATACCTTGCGGTATCCGTGCTGTATGCCGTTGTGCCTCCCATGAATGCGGTCATCAGTATTCCGCCTCCGGCAAGGCCCGCAATTATCCCGCCTCCGATATATAACTTCTTTGTTCTCATCTTTGTTCCCTCTTGTATTCATTGTTAGTGTATGCTAACCGAATGCTATTTTATTTCAAAGAATGATCTTTGTCAAGACATATGTGCTATAATGACCGTAAATCATTCCGGAGGCACTAAAATGACGCTTGATGAACTAAGGATCGGACAAAGCGGCCTGATTACCGTGGTTAAAGGTGAGGGAGCTCTCAGGCAGCACTTCCTGGATATGGGCCTGATCCCCGGAGCCGAAGTGACTTTTATAAAGACCGCACCGCTCGGAGACCCGATGGAGTTTGTAATTCACGGTTACAGCCTTACACTGCGCAAAGCGGAGGCGTCTCAGATCGATGTCGATCCTTCGGAGTCTTCTCTTGGCTCAGAAAACGAAAAAACAGACAAACGCAAAAAAGAAACCGAGCACCCGGGTCTCGGCGAAGGCGGACGTTATCACGGCAAGGGCGACGGTGAGCCTCTCCCCGACGACACCGTATTGACCTTTGCTCTTGTCGGAAACCAGAACTGCGGCAAAACCACTCTCTTTAACCAGCTCACGGGGTCGAACCAGCACGTCGGCAATTTCCCCGGAGTTACCGTCGAGCGAAAAGACGGTGTAATAAGGGGACACTCAAATACAAGAGTCACTGATCTTCCCGGCATCTACTCGATGTCACCATACACGAGTGAAGAGATCGTTTCGAGAAACTTCGTTCTCAACAACAAACCCAACGCGATCATAAACATCATAGATGCGACCAACATAGAGCGTAATCTGTATCTGACAATGCAGCTTCTTGAGATGGGCATGCCTATGGTTGTCGCCCTCAATATGATGGATGAGATCAGGAATAACCACGGACATATCGACGTGAACCTGATGGAGGAGATGCTCGGCGTTCCCGTTATTCCGATATCCGCTTCCAAAAACGAAGGTGTTGACGAACTTATCAGGCACTGTATTCATATCGCACATTTCCAGGAACGTCCCCCGAAACAGGACTTCTGTGATGAGAATGATCACGGTGGTGCCGTTCACAGATGCATCCATGCGGTCATCCACCTTATAGAGGATCATGCGAAAAGAGCCGGCATTCCCGTCAGGTTTGCGGCGTCAAAAGTCATAGAGAATGACCACCTTGTTCTTGAACAGCTTGATCTTGATTCGAACGAAAAAGAGATGCTGGAGCATATTACTTCGCAGATGGAGACCGAACGCGGTCTTGACAGAAGCGCCGCCATCGCCGACATGCGATATGCGTACATAAACAGGATCTGTAAACAGGCCGTATCAAAACCCCGTGAGACTATTGAACATATGAGATCGGCCAGGATCGACCGTGTACTTACCGGAAGATTTTCGGCCATTCCGATGTTCATACTCATAATGGGGGCCGTATTCTTCCTGACATTCAACGTTATCGGAAAGATCCTTCAGGATATTCTGGATGCCGGAGTTGAAGCACTCTCTGTAAGGACAGATGCTCTTCTGTCGACTCTTTCCGTTAACCCGACGATCCATAGTCTTATCATCGACGGTATATTTACCGGTGTCGGATCCGTGATCAGCTTTCTTCCGGTTATCGTGACACTCTTTTTCTTCCTGTCCCTTCTCGAGGACAGCGGTTATATAGCCAGGGTTGCTTTCTTTATGGACAAGATCCTCCGAAAGATCGGTCTGTCCGGTCGGAGTATCGTTCCGCTTCTTATCGGATTCGGATGTTCGGTTCCCGCCGTAATGTCTACACGCACTCTTCCGAGTGATCGCGACCGTAAGATGACTATACTTCTGACTCCTTTTATGAGCTGCAGCGCAAAGGTCCCGATCTTCGCTTTCTTTATAAACGCGTTCTTCAAAGGCAGAGGCGGCCTTATTATGCTCGGTCTTTACCTTCTGAGCATCCTGATCGGAATAATCGTTGCGCTGTTTTACGGCAACACTATATTCCGGGGGGACGCGGTCCCGTTTGTCATGGAACTGCCCAACTACAGACTTCCCGGTATCAAAAACACGGGCCAGCTCCTGTGGGAAAAAGCAAAGGACTTTCTGTCCAGAGCTTTTACCATCATTCTGCTGGCCTCGATAATCATATGGTTCTTAAAGAGTTTTGATATGCATCTGAATCTCGTATCCGATTCGGAAGCAAGTATTCTCGCAAGTATCGCCGGTTTCATGGCGCCCGCACTTGCCCCTGTCGGGCTCGGCGACTGGCGGATCTGTACCGCGCTCATCGGCGGTTTTATGGCAAAAGAAAGTGTTGTCTCAACACTTCAGGTTCTGTTCGGAAGCAGCGCGCCCGTAACATCGATCATGAGCACGGGATCGGCTCTGTGTCTTCTTGTGTTCAGTCTCCTGTATACACCTTGCGTTGCCGCTGTCGCAACGATACGCCGCGAAATGGGGCGAAGATGGGCGATCGGCGTAGTGATATGGCAATGCATGATCGCGTGGGCAGCCGCATTTATCGTTCACCGGATAACGCTGCTCTTTTGAGACTACATCATATCTTTTAACGACGTGAACAGATCTATATCCGACTGCTGAACCTGCATGTTGGTCGTGACGCTCTCTTCCCCGGGACGTGTTACCGTTATCTCTATTATCGTTCCTTCCGACATCCCGGTCTTAAGAAAATGACTGATAAAGCTTGCAAACTTAGGGTGTGCGTTTCTGAAAGTATTGATCGCTCCGACAAGTTTGATCGCATTCTGAGGGTTCATGTTCATGTTCCGTCACCTGTAACTGTTAACAGCATTTATAACCTGTGTGATCTCATCCTCTTCCATAAATTCCATCATCGGAAGCGTTACGATATGCGCACACAGTTCTTCGGTAACAGGGAAATCCCCTTCCTTGTAACCGAACTCTTCCATCATGCACGGCTGCAAAAATGGCGGCGTGCGCCACGAGATATCGGTCGCAACATCCTGTGACTTTAAGTATTCCCTGAATCCGTCCTGATCATCGACCTTTATGATGAACTGGTACCACGTATGCTCACAGCCGTCGGCAATAAGCGGCAGCGTAACTTTCGGATTGTTTATCTCCGTAAGATATCTGTTTGCAATGTGCTGTCTGTTGCCGATAAGTTCTTTAATGTGAGATAACCTTACACGCAAAAGTCCCGCCTGAAGCTCATCAAGTCGCATATTGTATCCGATCTCGATATTGTGATATCTCCTGTCGCTTCCGTAGTTGCGAAGGACCTTCACGCGGTCAATGATGCTCTTGTCCTTTGACACAACGGCTCCGCCGTCACCGAATGCTCCGAGGTTCTTGGTCGGATAAAAACTGAAGAAGGAACACTTTCCGAACAATCCCGTATTGACGCCCTTATAAGGTGCGAAATGCGACTGCGCGCAATCCTCGAACAGTTCCAGCGAATGTTTTTTGCACACGTCAAGTATCGCATCCATTCGCGTCGCCTGCCCGTACAGATGTGTCACAAGGACTGCTTTTGTCTTGGGTGTTATCGCCTTTTCTATCCTTGCCGCATCAAGCTGGTAATACTCATCGGGTTCGACAAACACCGGGGTTGCACCGCACTGCAGTACACCTATCATCGTTGCGATATATCCGTTTGCCTGAACTATGATCTCATCGCCTTCACCTATCCCCGAAGCTTCAAGGCCGAGCCATATCGCATCAAGCCCGTTATCTACTCCGGCGCAATAACAATCTTCACCAAGCGCCTTCGAGAATTCCTCCTCAAAACCGGATACCTCGGGTCCGAGAATGTAATATCCGCTCCTAAGCACCTCCAAAGCCTTGTCTTCGTATTCTTTCCGGTACAGTCTGAAACCTCTTGCAAGTTCATTTATGGGTATCATATGTATCTCCTTTCAAAGCATCGATCGTTTTATTGTTTCGGTCTGCGGTAAACTCTCCCGCATTTGACCCTGATCTCCTCGAATCCGTTGTCACTGATGTAATCTTTCCAGTAATCGGACATCTCGTCAAGATTCGGCTCATGATCATCCTCAACATCTCCCGCCGCATCATATGATCCGTATGCCGTATCGAGAACTATTATAACATCCGGACGCGATGTTTTGTTGATATCATAATACAGATCCAGCCGGTCGGCATCGTAGGCCGTCGATCTCCATGTCGTGGGATACCCGCAGGACAGTTCCGATACCATGTATCCCCACGGAAGGATCTTTGAAAACAGCACATTCCCTTTCGGATTGCCGCTAATCGTCTCAAAGTCGTCCGTGCCCATGCAGTAATCGTTTATAACTTCACAAACGTCATTATACTGTGTCAGATGCTCCCCGGTAGTGTAAAGGCCCTTTGCCACACCGTCCCCTATCCGCGCCGTAAGCTTATCAAGCGGTGCATCACGGTATACATTTACTATCCTTAATGTGAACGTTATCGCCAGAACATATAAGCAGACGCAAATAACGGGCACAGCGCATACCTTATCCGTAACTTTACTCTTTGGCCGTCCCCCGTCCGAATCCTCGTTCTCCGACACAAGATCGTATACGGCACATATCCCCGCACTCGTTGCCATGGCAAGACCCAGTGCGATTATATAGAGAAAATCACTTGACGCAAAACAGTATATGAGCGCAAACAGAGCCGAAGGGATCACAAACAGAACGAACAGCATGTGATTTTTCCTTCGGGATATGAAAAACAACGGAATGAAAAAAGCAAAGAAAGCAACCGATATATAACCGGTGTGACCGTATGAAAGATACGCCAGTATCGCAAACAGGATCGTATCGAGTGCAACAACCGCCTCCCTGAAAGGACGCTTTTGAAGCGGTTTTTGAAAAACAAATGTTATTGCGCACAGGAAGTACACTGCCCACGTGTAAATGCCGAATACTTCCGTCATACTGCGGTGAGGTTTTCGTATGTAATAACCCCACGTGTTATTGTGCTCATTGTCAACAAGAACATATGGCAGCGTCTCTATAAGATACCTGATATTCGTATGCAGGAGCAGATATATCATAAAGATAACAGCCGGTATCGCTATGCCGATCATCGTGTATAAAGAAATCCTTCCAAGCTTAATCGACGCTATCTTCTCCCGGACGGCTTCAGGAACCTTGGGTATCTTTCCGACTATGCCCACCGCCAACACTGCGATCATGACCGCCACATACCCTATGGCCAAAGCAGGCATACTCATAACGGCCAGGGCCGTCATCACCCCGGCAACGACAAGCCGTACCCTGCTTCCAGTGTTCTTATGATCGTATATCAGAAAGAGCGCCAAAAGCAGAAACATATGCGACATCATATAGTACGAAAACGTGGCCACGCCAAGATGAGCGTAACTCATCGTAAATACGGAGCACATAAGCGCTACCGGTCCGGGATAATCCTTGCGGATCACCCTGTATGCGACGATCGAAACAATAAACGAAAATACCAGATAGAGGATACGGAAATACAGTATCACTCCGGCATTTGATCCTGTGATCATCATATAGAATGCATAAAGGGGAATCATGAGAATCGAGGACATCTGGGTCCTGAACCACTCTCCTACGAGCGGTATATCGCCTCTGTAGAACCTGTCGGCCGTGGAGGCATAGAAGCTCTCGTCCGTCCAGCAGAACCCGTAAAATGCACGCCAAAGGAGGACGAGAAAGCATATGATCAAAACGATGTATGCGTAATTCTTTGCAAGAAACTTCTTCATTGTATCTCTCAAAATGCGACCGTTACGACGCCGAGTATAACAAGAGCCATCCCGAGGATCTTCTGTTTCGAAACGCGCTCTTTAAGTATCAGTCGTCCGAGAACGGTCACGAAAACATAACCGCTTGCTTCGAGCATCGCACCGAGCGAAAGAGGGATGATCTTATAGCAGTATACGGTGATCAGTGTCGCAACGAAGAATATGAAATATGCGACTATCACCCTGACATTAAGATACTCGTAGATCCAGGAACTGTACTTTTTGCGTGCGGCTGTCTTCAGAAGGATCTGGGAGAACGCCGATATGAGCGATGCGGATATGAAGATCGCGATATATATCCTGAGCATTCCGGATGCATCCATCAGTCTTCTTTGCTCCTTGCTTCCTTAACAGTATCAATGATGAAGACGGGTCGGTTCCTTGTCGCATCAAGAGTTCTCCAGAGATATTCGCCGAGCACTCCGAGCATCAGAAGTATCATTCCCGCCGAGAAAAGCACAAGACACATAAGCGTGCTCCATCCTTTGACCGGAGTACCTATCGCAACAAATTCAACGATGACCGCAATTATCCATACAAACGCAAGTATTGCCATAAACACACCGAGGCCAGACATGAACTTGATCGGAAAATACGAAAAGCTCATCATCGAATCAACGACAAGTTTGAACTTCTTGGAAAACGTCCAACGTGATTTCCCCACTTCCCTGTCGCGTCTGTGGAAATATACGTTATCCGACTTGAAGCCCATCCAAAGTACCTGCAGCGAAAGCGACGAATTCTTCTCATCAAGTCTGAGCAGCACTTCTATTGCCTGACGGTCCAAAAGATAACAGTCAAATCCGCCCTTTGGCATTTTCTTGTCTATGGTCTTTCGAACGATCGAATAATACATGTTGGCAAAGAACTTCTTGATGGCGGGCTCATCTCTTTCCTCACGAACCGCAAGAACAACTTTGTTGCCCTCTTTCCATTTATCGTAAAGCCTGACGATAAGTTCGGAATCCTCCTGCAGATCCGCCTGTTTAGTCACGGCGCAGTCACCCGTGCACTGTGAGAGTCCTGCCAGAAGCGCCGCATGTTCTCCGAAATTGCGGGACAGTCTGATGCACTTGACGTTTTCATCCATATCACGGATCTTGTTCATGACACCCCACGAATCATCCTCGGAACCGTCGTCCACCATGACGATCTCATAATCACCGAGAGTCGGGAGTATCTTCGCCTTCATATCCTCATAAAGGAGCATAAGGGTATCCGAATTGTAGTATACCGGTATGATTATTGATATCTTGCTCATATTGTTTCCTTTCTGCCTGTAAGGTATTCCTTCACCGATACGTATTCGTCATGAGGAAGGAACGGGAACATATCGTCATTATCGGCCGAAGTGATCGTGCCGTCAGGATGGACTTTGGAAGAAAGCTTTGGTTCGAAGTTCTGGTCTTCATCAACGACGGCTTCGATAATAACCGGTCCGTCGGATTCGAGCGCATCCGCTATCATTTTTCCCATACCGTCTTCTTTGTCGATCCTGACATAAGGTATGTCAAATGCGTAAGCAACTTTTGAAAAATCCGGAAAAGACAGTCCGTTTCCGTCGCACACGCCCACGAGCGGACGACCTGCGAACAGATTCTTCTGTGTCTGTCTGATCGAATGATATCCGTTATTGTTTAGAATCACGATCTTGATATTAAGATCGTTATATCTGACCGTCTGAAGCTCCTGGATGTTCATCATGAAGCTTCCGTCGCCGTCTATGCAAATCACACGTCCGCGGTTGCCCGACAGGCCTTCGCTTCTTCTCGCGACAGAGGCACCTACGGCAGCGGGGAACCCGTATCCCATTGCGGCACATCCCGAGTTCGTGAACAGTCTCTGGTCCTTTTTAACCTTTGCCGTCTGAAATCCCATTACGCATGCCCCGCCGTTTCCCGTAACGGTCACGTCACCCTCCGAGAGGTTGTCGAAAAGAGATTCCAGAAATACATACGGATTAAGCTTTTTGCCGCCTCTGTAGCCATCCAGTACGGCAGGATATCTGTCGTTGACCGCCTTTGCCCGGCTAAGCCATCCGGCATGTTTATTCCTGTCATATGACGGATCGTTTTTAATATGCTCGGTAATACTTTTGCAGACATCGGTCAGGTCGGCGCAGACCGGCATATCGACATTCACGGTCGGTTTACGAAGCTCTGCGGGGTCTATGTCAACAACTATCTTATAGGCGTCCTTTGCGAAGGCATGCTTGTTGTAGCTGATGATCCTGATGTTCATACGGCATCCGAGAACTAGCAGAAGGTCTGCCGTCTGGGCCACAAAATTACCGCCGCGAAGCCCTACCGTTCCGGGCTTTCCGCAAAACAGTTCATGATCCGTAGGCATTACATCATGCGCGTTCCACGCCGTAAGAACCGGAATCCCCAGGCTTTCGGCACACTCCAGAAACTCTTTCCTTGCTCCCGAAACGTTGATACCCGTTCCTGCAAGTATCACCGGACGTTTTGCAGAGGCTACCCTGTCGATGATCTTCTTTGTAAGTGCGGTGTCATATTCCGGCTTAAGCGAATCATCCTCCATATATGGAGCAAGATCATCCTCTTCGACAAGTGCTGCCTGTACATCAAGCGGAATATCGAGCCAAACAGGGCCGGGGCGCCCGGAAACGCACAGATGCCACGCTTTTTCCAGATGGAATCTTATCGTCTCCTTATCCGTCACCATGACGGCATACTTTGTCATGTTTCTGACCGAATCGACGATCTGGAATTCCTGATCGCCGAGCTGTCTGAGCGGTACATCCGTGGAAGCCGTTGTAGTCTCAAACTTAACCTGTCCGGAGATCACAAACATCGGGATGGAATCCTGCCATGCACCGATGACACCCGTTATCGCATTTGTCCCACCGGGTCCGCTGGTCACACACACCGGTGCCACTTTTCCGGTCAGTCTTGCGTATCCCTCAGCGGCTATCGAGCATGCCTGTTCATGATGATTATATGTACAGGTTATCCCGCTCGCATGTCCGATCGCATCGTCAAGATGCATCGCGCCTCCGCCGGTCACCATAAACACGTCGGTCACGCCTTTTTGAACGAGGAACTTCGCTATATATTCCGAAACCTTTATCTTCATAAAACACACCTTAAAATATCACGGCAATCGGTTGCCGCTCCGATATTCGGAAACTCATTCACATCTTCTTCGGACGAAAAACCGAATCCGTATGTCACTCCGACAAAAGGTACTCCGATGCCTTTTGCACCTTCGGCATCATTATCGCTGTCTCCCACCATGACCACACGGCTCCTGTCCGATACTCCGAGAAGCCGGATCGCATTTTCTATAATATCGGACTTGGTCAGTTTCTGTTCAAAGTCGGAACCGCATATGACATCACATACCTTATCGAATCCGAAATGTTCGAGTATCTTGTTCGCATAGTCCTGACGCTTATATGTTGCCACGGCCGTCTTTATTCCGGCTGCATTAAGACCTTCTATCGTCTCGAATATACCGTCGTACGGAATGGCCTTTAGGATATCCCGATCTTTATACCTGTTCCTGAACAGATCTGCCGCCCTGTTTGCCTCTTCCTTATCAAGTCCGTATACTCTCTCGAAAGATCTTTGTATCGGAGGGCCTATGAAAGTGCGAAGCACCTCGTCGGAAATCCCCGGAAGCGCAAGCTCACTGATCGCATATCTTACCGAAAGTGAGATCCCCTCTGATGTATCAAGAAGAGTCCCGTCCAGATCGAAGATCACCGCATCATAACGTCTCATATATACTCTCCGTTACAAACACCGGGGGCTTATCAAGAGCGAGCTTTCTGATGCCCTTCACCGTATCGATATTGATATTGTCGGCCTCCTCGCTGCTGTATGAATACTCCATGTTCGGATTGATATAATTCGATACCGAAGTCTCCCTGTATCCGTCAAATCCGGCAAGACCTATCGAAGCCGCACCCGCCTTCTTCAGAAGCTTTAAGAGCATTATGAGCGGATTATCCGGCATCAGCGCCTCCTCATCAAGAAGGTCACTGTAATTGAGCGTATAATCGAATTCACCCAGCGTCCTCGTGATATTGCTCGTGGCGATGAGTCTTGACTTCTTCTTCTGTTCGCTCAGTGCCGAGCATAACTGTACATAACGCTTTGCGTTACTCATGAACACATAGTCGATATCGTAATCCGCCGGAATATAATTGATCGAGATAGTGATGCATTTATTCTCTTTTATGTATGACTCGACCTTATCCCTCTGACTGTATATGTTGCGGCCCGGCCCCATGAGCAAAACGTCAGCTCCCGCCAGGCTTTCCATAAGCTCACTGACCGAATCCGAATCGGCACACTGTCTCTTCTGGTAATCAAAATACAGTTCCCTGATGTAATCGGCATCATACAGAAGCTTCTTATCGCCTTCGAGTGATTCGAGTATCTCACTGATGGACTTGACCGAGAGCTTTCCTATATCCATCAGATAATTAACATAGTTGGGATGACAATCATGTGATGCCGCAAGGAAAAACTTGAACGAGTATCCCCATCCTACCTTACGGTACATATCAAGCATCGTGACCTCTATCGCTTCGAGTATCTGACTGTTGTGATAGCTTCCGTCGTGATACTCGTTCATATGCATTACAAGCAGCTCTATCGGCGTGTTTCCGGCGCTCTTTCCCATACCGTACAAAGTCCCGTCGACGATCAGCATACGATCTTTCGGCGGGTCGTCGATAAGCTCGATACAGTTCGCATATGCAAGCTGGAAGTTGTTGTGTGCGTGGTATCCTATCCCGATCGAACGGTCAAGATGCGCACATGCAAAATCAAAATAATGACGAAGCTGTCCTTTATGAAGAAGCCCGTATGTATCGACAAGCGAAAACGCATACGGCTTAAGATCGTTAACCAGTCCCACAAGTTCTGACAATTCATCGTCATTGTAACTCGTTATGGATACGGCCTGGGCAAACACCTTATACCCTTTTTCCTTGATCGTGCGGCAAAAATCGATAGCCTCATGCATCTTCTGTTTCTTGAAGATCACTCTGATGCCGTCAAGATAACACTCTTCGGCGGGCATGATATTATCCGCCGAACAAGTTCCGTAATCGATCATTCCCACGATCATCGAATTACCTTTCGAGAGTTTGCCGTAGATCGCGTTGGCACTCTTTGTGTCGGGGAATATCGTCCTGTTCTCGTCAAACGGTCTTCTGTCGTCAATAAAACCGGTCTCGATTATATCGACACCCGCACTGACAAGACGCTCGAATATATTTATTATGTTGCTCCTGCCAAACTCCCAGTCGTTAAGGTATCCGCCATCCCTGAGCGTACAGTCGAGCAGTTTGATATTGTTACTCATCTTCGGCTGCCTCCGCTTCTCTTGCGGCTTCTTCTTTCGCATCGGCCGTTACTATCAGAACTATCCCCCCGATTATTATCGCCGCTCCGATAAGCTTCCTTGCGGTTATCTCTTCCGAGAAAATAAAATAGCCCCATACAAGTCCCCATACGACCGTAACACCCCTGTTCGCATATGCCGAAATCAAAGGCATGTGCTTGATTATCTGCTGCCAGGCTATCGCATAGACAAACAGACCGAACAGAACAAGTCCGTAAAACAGTATGAACTTAAATGACAGAAAATCCTCCCTTGCCGCAAACTTGGACGCAACTCCCGTAAGGGAATAAACACCCAGCAGCAGATGAAGGATTATCAGATATTTAATGTTCGAATTCTTCATAATTTCTCCTGCCGACCTTCCTTGCAAGAATAAGATGATCCACTCCCGCATTCTCGGCACATTTACCGTCCTTTTCGGCTCTGTCGCCTATCATGAGAATATCCTCGCACGGTATGTTGAGATCTTCCATGACAGCAAGCAGGCCTTTCGGCGAGGGCTTGAGTTCATCGATCCGCGGATCGTCGGGACCGTACTGCCCGTCCGCCTCTATGTTCAGGACCCTAAGCTTGTCCGCTGTGGGATAATCGGAAAGGATCACGACTTTCCTGCCTTTGCTTCTGAGCTTCTCGATCCACTCGGCAAGGCGTTCGTCCTTTGTTGCGGGAAGCGCCGAAAGCGGATTGTCGTATATCCATTTTCTGACAATTCCTTTGACCCTGTCCGTATTGCATTTCTTATCTTCGGCAACGCGCTTTATTATCTCATCTTCCGATGAACTGCCCTCCCAGTTGTCCTTGACGCTTCTGAAATGCTGGAGGATCAAAAGGTCACCGACCGAGAACGGGTGAAGCATATAATACATCAGGAGACGCTTTGCCATAACAAGCCGGAGTCGTGGCTGATCATAAAGCGTACCGTCAAGATCGAAAACATACAGTTTGTAGTCGTTGATATTTCTTCGCATCACTTATCAAAAAACGATCAAACACCGAACAGTGTCGGATTGACCCAGTATTCGGGCATCGGGATATCGATTATCGTAAGAAGAAGCAGTATTATCGTAAGCAGTACGATATATGCGAGAAGTGATTTTTCCTTGTAGAGCTTCTCGGGCTTCTGAACAGCCGAATCGGGTTTGAACGCAATGTACAGATAGAAGCAGAACAGTCCGAATACAAAGGGCATAGCGATAATGTATTCCATCCTGTATTTGATCATGAACACGCCGATAAAGAATGTCGCGCACATAGCATAGAAGAACGACGACACGAGAAGGCTCGTCTCGGAATAATGTGCAAAACTCTTTCTGTAAAGGCCGGCCACCGAAGGATCTCCGATCATCCTGTACTCGGCAAACCTCTTTGTCGCCATGAGGAACGCGCCTGCAAACCAATAACCGATAAGTATACTGATGGGCGGCTGGAATTCCTGAGTGATTATGAACCACCCGAGAAGAAGTCTGATCATGTTGTTGATCGATTCGGACAGAACATCAAGGTACGGGATGTCCTTTGTCCTTATCGGCTTGACGTTATACAAGACTCCCATTATGAGAAGCCACAGCTCCATATACATGAACAATCTTCCGACAAGAAGCGACAGGGCGATACCTGCAACGATGAGCAGCGCATATTCGATGAGAACGAAGGAAAGCTTCATGTTCTCCGACACGACCGGTCTGTACTTCTTCGTGGGATGATACTTGTCAAATTCGGCATCGAGCCATTCGTTGATAACGTAATTGGCCGAAGCTATAAAACATGTTGCCATGAAACCGAAAACGAACTTTAAGACAACATCCGCGGAGAATACGAATCCGTCCGTCAAAAGGATCGCAATGGCGACTCCGGGGAGTATGAAAGCATTCTTGACCCAGTGATCGGGACGGGCTATCTTGATATAATTCTTCATTGATCTTCTCCTTTACCGTATCCGGAAAAAAGTTTTGAAAAGTATCTCGCATTATCGGTTATGTCACCGCAGAAAACGGATGACCCCATGACTATCACATTTGCTCCGGCATCGAGAACAACACCTACATTCTCTCTTGTTATGCCGCCGTCAACCTGAATATCCGTATCAAGTCCTTTTCGTGTGAGCATATCGCGTAGTCCCTTTATCTTACCGGTACAGATGTCCATGTACTTCTGTCCGCCGAATCCGGGCTCGACCGTCATGACAAGGAACATATCGGCAAGGCCGAAATACGGTTCGAGAACCGATATATCCGTATTCGGTTTGATAGCGACTCCCGCTCTTTTTCCTCTCTCATGAATATGGCGAAGCGTTTCCTCAAGCGGTTTACACGCCTCCTGATGAACGGTGATGATATCCGCACCCGCATCGACAAATTTGTCGATATAACGTTCGGGAGCTTCAACCATCAGGTGAACATCGAGAACCTTCTTGGTTGCCGCTCTGACACTGCGAAGGACCGGTATACCGAATGATATGTTCGGCACGAACATACCGTCCATCACATCAAAGTGAAAATAATCGTTTCCCCCGGCCTCAGCCTTCTCCATCTGCTCGCCGAGCTTTGTAAAATCGGCGGCAAGGATCGAAGGTGATAAAATTATCATTATGAATATCTCCTTGCTCTTGCGAGTTCATTGTATATGTAAACGTAATTCTCGTATCTTCCCCGTGATATGGCTCCCGATGCGACGGCATCTTTGACACCGCAGTCAGGTTCGTGCGTATGCGAACACGGTGCAAAGCGGCACGGTGCTGCCTTTTCGAACTCCTCATAAAAGCCGCCGAGATCCTCTGCCTTGATATCCTTAAGATCAAACGATCCGAATCCCGGTGTATCTATGATATAAGTCTCTTCCGCGATAGGAATGATCTCGGAATGCCTTGTCGTGTGCTTTCCTCTTGCAAGCTTTTCGGAAATATCTCCGGTCTGCTGAAGATCGCTCTTTGTAATACAGTTTATCAGAGATGATTTTCCGACTCCGGAGGGCCCGGCCACGGTCGTGGTAAGCCCCAAAAGGCTATCACACAGTTCGTCTATGCCCTCATTGTCCTTTGCACTCGTAATGAAAATCCTGCATCCGCATCCGCTGTATTCCGAAACGAATCGTCCGGCAAGTTCTTCCGATGCAATATCCTCTTTATTAAAGCATATTAGCACAGGTATTCCCTGTGCCTTATACTGCAGGATCATCTTATCGAGAGTTACGAGATTCGGAACGGGATCGAGAAGTGCAAATATAATGAGCGCCTGATCCACGTTCGCGACATTCGGTCTTACGAGCAGATTCTTCCTGTCATATATCTTGGAAACATTTCCGACCATGTCCTCTCCGGGAACCACATCCATCTCAACATAGTCTCCGACGAGAGGTTTTGTATGATCAAGCCTGAACAGGCCTTTGGCCCTGCATGTGTATAATCCCCGGTCGGTATGGACATAATAGAATCCGCCGACACCTTTGATTATCCTGCCGCGCATTACTCTTCTTCCGCCGTGAACGTTACGGCTGTAGGGTTGGTCGTCTCCCACGTTCCTTCTTCGGACAGATAAGTTATCGTGATGACGCCGCTGGATATATCCGTTATTCCTTTCTTGCTCACATTGTACGGGAACGTCGTTGTGGAGAACCTTCCGAGTTCCTCCCCGTTCGGACTCATCAGAACAATGATAGCCTCCGAACCGTCCATGTAATTATTCGGTGTTCCGACATCAACCGAGCACGAATATGTCTTGGTCTTCTTGCCGAGGCTTATCTTAAGGTCTACCGTGGTTCCCTTGTCGACCATTCCTCCGGCTGCGGGAGCCTGGGATATAACCTTGCCTTTGTCGACGGAATCGGATTCCTCTTCCGCGACCGTTCCGATCGTAAGGCCTTCCTCCTCTATAACTACCTTAGCCTCTTCCTCGGTCTTGCCGGTAAGGTCGGGCATTGAAATCTGTTCGACACTCATCCCCGAACTGATCACTACCGTAACGTCGCTTCCCTGTGCAGCTGTCGTAGCTCCCAGAGGATTCTGCGAAATAACGTTGCCCTTTTCTACGGAATCGCTCTCCTGAAGCTGCTTCTGCATCTTGAACCCTTCGGCTTCGAGTATTACCTTAGCCTCGGCCTCGCTCTTTCCGACAACATCGGGAACCGTCGCACCGACCACTTTGCCGCTCGATACGACAAGATTGAGTACGGTTCCGCTCGGAACCTCAGTATTGCCTTCAATATCCTGTGATACGATATAATCCTTTTCGTATTCGGTCGATTCCTTGTACGTTGCTTTTGCGGTAAGGCCCGCATTCGTAAGCGCATCACTCGCCTCGGTGACAGTCATTCCGACAACATTCGGGACTATCGTCGTTCCGGCGGATGCTTCTATCGTGAGCTCTTCCTTGTCGTCCTGTGAAGACGAACCGGAAAACATTCCGAACACTTTTCCTATGATGAAGATCGCGATAATCGTAATTACAATGGCAGCCGCAACGAGAAGTATCGTGACCGCTTTTTCCATCTTCGGATCAACATCGTCATCAAGCCCTTCGTCATCGTAGTAATCATCCTCACGGGCTTTGTATGTATTCTTCCTTGATGCGGCATCTTTGTTCTTCTTTGACTTTCTGGTAGGAGGCTGTGAGCCGCGTGCCTTGGGACGCTCCGCAGAACGCTCGGCACTTCTTCCGCTTCCTCTGTTCTTGGCATTCCTGACTCCGAAAACATCCTCGAAATCATCGTCAAACGCCTCTTCGCTGTTCTGCTTGTATGAAGAAGCCGGACCGGGCGTATACATGTCCTCCGGTGCTGCCTGAACAGGCTCGGGAAGAGGAGCTGCCATTGCGGTCTGCTTTCTTATCTGCTGTTTCTCGGAATCGGAAATGTTCTTGGTCCCGCCTTCTGAAGCCGGTTCCTGGATCACAACAAAATCCTCGTCCGGATTGGTGAGTGAATGCTTCAGATCGCGGATAAGCTGACCGACATTCGCATATCTCCTGTCGGGATTCTTCTGACAGCATTTCTTAATGATCTGCTCAACGCTTATCGGTACATCGGGTACATATACTCTGGGAGAAGGCATCTCTTCCTGGATGTGTTTGATCGCAACCGCGACCGTTGTCTCTCCGTCGAACGGAACATGTCCCGTTATCATCTCAAACAGTGTGATACCTATCGAATATATATCGCTCTTGGCATCGGAATACCCGCCTCTGGCCTGTTCCGGCGAGGTGTAATGAACCGATCCCATTGCATGCGAAGTAACGGTATTGCTCGTTGCAGCCTTGGCGATACCGAAATCCGCAACCTTAACCTTCCCCTCTTTGGAGATGATTATGTTCTGCGGCTTGATGTCTCGATGGATGATGCCGTTGTTATGAGCCGCCTCGATACCCATGGATACCTGGATCGCGATGCTCACGGCTTCCTTTGCCGTAAGAGTGATCTTCTTCTCTATGTAGTGCTTGAGAGTGATACCCTCAACCAGTTCCATAACGAAGTAATACATTCTCTTCTCTTCGCCGACATCGTAGACATTGACGATATTCGGATGCATCAGACCTGCCGCGGCCTGCGCTTCCGCTTTGAATTTGGATACGAATCCCGAATCCGAAGAAAACTCCGACTTGAGTACCTTTATCGCGACGAACCTGTTGAGCTTGTGGCACTTTGCTTTGTAAACATCAGCCATGCCGCCGCTTCCGATCAGTTCGAGTATTTCGTATCTGTCCCCTAAAAACGTTCCTACTTCAAGCATTTAACTCTCCTTGGACGATTCGATTATAACGACCCCTATATTATCCTTCCCACCGTTATGATTAGCCATCTTGACAAGATTCTCGGCGATATCCGGAACATCGACACCCGTTCTGACTATACGGAGTATCTCATCATCGTCGACCATGTTAGTGAGTCCGTCGGTACACATAAGGATGATGTCTCCGGGATTGAGTTCAACCTCGAAGAAATCGATATCGACCGACGGCGCGGCACCTATGGCTCTCGTAATGATGTTTTTGTCCGGATGCGCCTTTGCCTGTGTGGCATCAAGCGAACCCTTTCTGACAAGCTCGGCAACAAGCGAGTGATCCTTTGTCACCTGCGTAATGGCCTTATCTATAAGATACAGTCTGCTGTCGCCGACATTCGCAACATAAAGTACATCGTCGCTGATCGTCGCAGCTACAACAGTCGTTCCCATTCCTGCAAAATCGGCTTCCGTCGACGCCTTTTCGTATATCTCCATATTGGCTACGGTTATGGCTTCACGGAGTATCTTGATCGGCGACTTGTCTTCGCACACCTCGACCTCGCGCTCGATAGCTTTTACGGTATAAGCCGAAGCGTAATCACCTGCCTTGTGTCCTCCCATTCCGTCCGCAACTATGAACAGATTGTTCAGATTGCCGAGAGGATGCTCACAGGAATAGACAGTATCCTGATTAAGCTTTCTTCTTCTTCCGATATCCGTCATTGAATAAGTCTTAAACATTCGGATCTCCCAAATTGCTTTTTAGGAAATTGCGACGCAGTTGACCGCAGGCCCCCTGAATATCGCGCCCCATTTCCCTTCTTATAGTAACATTTATATTGTTTTTTTCAAGTTTATTTTTGAGTGCGAGCGCCTTTTTTCGGCTTGTTGGCAGGTATTCTCTCTCTTCGATCGGATTGACGCATATAAGGTTTACATGGGCCCCGAGATCGCGCGCTATGGCGGCAAGGCCATCCATGTCGTCATCTCCGTCGTTAAAGCCCGAAATAAGGCTGTATTCGAGCGTTATTCGGCGTCCCGTCTCGGCAAAGTAATACCGGCATACGTCAAAAACCTCACTAAGCGGATATTTTTTGGCGATCGGCATTATCTGCCGCCTCTTTTCGTCCGTGACCGCATGAAGCGAAAGAGCGAGCGTCAGACCGTACTTTCTTGCAGCCAGTTCCCGGATCTGCGGCACAAGACCGCATGTACTTGCCGTGATGTTTCGGATACTAAGATTCTTGCCTCTTTTGTCGGTTATGATGTCGACAAAGTCCGTAAACGCATCGTAATTATCGAGCGGCTCTCCGCTACCCATGACAACTACATGGCTGATCCTCTCGCCTGTATCCTCTTCCACCGACCTGATCTGGGCTTCCATCTCCCCGGCCTCAAGTCCCCGGACCAGCCCGTCTATCGTTGATGCGCAGAATCCGCAGCCCATACGGCATCCGACCTGCGAACTGATGCATACGGTGTTACCGTAATCGTACTTCAGGAGCACGGTCTCGATCACATTTTGGTCATACAGTGCATGAACGTATTTCCTGGTTCCGTCCGATGAGACCAGAACATCCACGGGTTTAACCGAATCTATCCTGTACTCTTCGGAAAGCCGCCTTCTAAGGTTCTCGGAGAGATTGCTCATCTTAGAAAAATCATCCGCTCCTTTCGCATGCAGCCAGTCAAATACCTGATCCGCGCGAAAACCCTTTTCACCGAGTTTTTCAATCCCGGCTCGAAGCTTATCGTATGTTAATGATCTTATATCTGTCTTTCCGGTCATTTTTCAAACTTGGCCATAAAGAAACCATCTGTTATTCCATCCCTGCCGTACAACTGAAGATAGCCTTCCCTTGCGGTATCATTCTTCAGGACGTCCGGGATATCATCATGGAAATCAACGCTCTTTAAGTGGCATTCCTCTGTCAGATAACGGACGTTATCGTTGTTCTCGCATTCCGAGCACGTGCATGTCGAGAATAACAGCGTCCCACCCTTTTTGACGTATCTTGCCGCATTTTCAAGTATCTGTCTCTGAAGAGTCGTAAGGGACAGTATAGACTCCTCGGTGATATTATACTTGATATCGTTCTTGCGTCCCATCACGCCGAGTCCGGAGCACGGGACGTCCGCTATGACAACATCCGCCGTCTCTTCAAACTCTTCGTTGTAAACGGTCGCATCCGAAATCCGTATATCTATGTTGTCAAATCCGCACCTTAAAGCGTTTTCCTTTATCTTTGAGATCTTCCGCTCCGAAACATCGCACGATATAACTCTTCCGCGCTTTGCCAGATCGGCCGCGTGAAGTGATTTTCCCCCCGGGGATGCGCACAGATCGAGTACCGTGTCGGTCTCTTTTATTCCGGCCACGATCACCGCGAGCATGGAACTTAAGTCCTGTATGATTATGCTTCCGTCGATAAATGCCGGAATACCGGTGATATTGTCATAATCCTTGAGTACTACGGCGCAGTCGCAAATATCCGATGCGACCGCGCAGCCTCCGTCCGTAACAGCCTTAACGCTCGTTTTGGAAAGATTGACCCTTGCCGTCACGGCGCGTGTGCTGACCGACAGTTTCAGAATATCCTCGGCATTCTTGCTGCCCTGTTCTTTTATAAGCTTTGATACGATCCATTCCGGACAGGAATACATGACCGACATATACTTTACCGGATCGCCTGCTTCATCCGGCCACGGAATGGAATCCTTGTTTGTCGAAATGCTTCTGAGTACCCCGTTAACGAATCCCGCCAGCCTCACAAACCCCGTCTTCTTTGCAAGCTTTACGGTCTCGTTCACTGCGGCATGGTCAGCGGTCCCGTCCATAAACAGCAGCTGATATGTTCCCATCCGCAGAAGGGTCCTTATCTGCTTTTTCATTTTGGAAACCGGTATCGAACTGTAAGATGAGATAACGTGATCGAGTGTTATTCGTCTCTCGGTCACGCCTTCTATGAGTCTCTTGATAAAGCTTCTGTCTGACTGGTCCAGATAGGAATACTTGTCAAGGACATCCGATGCAAGCCGGAAGGTGGCCTCTTTGTCTTCCGCCAGAAGAAGCGCATCATATACGATACGCCTGGCGTCAGTCACGGCTTCTCCTGCCTCCCTGAGCAATGAGTATGATACGGATCAGTGAAAGGATCGAAGCGGCAGCGGATGCGACATACGTCATAGCCGCGCTTTTAAGAACTTTCCGAGCACCGGTCATCTCGCTTTCATTAAGATAACCCATCTCCGACAAGGTTGCCAGTGCCCTCTTCGATGCATCGAATTCAACAGGAAGCGTTACGATCTGAAACAGCACGCCGAACGCGAACAGAAGAACGCCGATAAATATGAGCGGCCTGAAAAAACTGATGATCACGCCTGCGATCACGATCCACAGGCCGAATTTCGATCCGAAGTTTGCGACCGGAAGAATCGCACTCCTGACCGCGAGCGGAAAATATGATTCGTCATGCTGCATGGCGTGTCCGCACTCATGAGCCGCAACGCTTATCGCCGAAATACTTGAGCTGTCGTATACGCTCTCGGAGAGATTGACGGTCTTGGCTGAGGGATTGAAGTTATCCGTAAGACTTCCCGCAACACGCTGCACCGTTACGTCATATATTCCGTTCTTGTGAAGTATGGCCTGTGCAACTTCGGCTCCGGTCATTCCGAGCGTGGAAGCGACCTTCGCGTACTTGTTAAACGTTCCCTTTACGATACCCGATGTGACAAGGCACAGCAGGGCTCCGATAAGCACAAGAATATAACTTGAGTCAAAATATCCGCCATAATATGAATTCGTGATCATGATATTAACCTCCGTTTATCGCTGACTGTTTGAACTGTTTATCGGGATCCGAACTTCGTTCCGACGCTTATCGGTTTACCGAGAAGATAGTCATGAACCGACATCTTCTTCTTACCTTCCGGCTGAAGCTCGCTTACCGCAAGCGTCCCTTCGCCGCAGGCGATCAGGATCTCATCCTTTGACACGGCCGTGACCGTCCCGATCTCTTTACTTCCCGTCGTGGAGGCGACAGAGCATTTGATGAACTTCAGCATCTTTCCGTCAAGGTAAGTATATCCTCCGGGCCACGGTGTAAATGCACGTACCGTTCTTTCGATCTCTTCGGCACTTCGTGCAAAATCAATACATCCCATTTCTTTCTTCAGGATCTTCGCATATGTCGCTTTCGACTCATCCTGAGGAACCGGACTGGCCTTTCCGCTTTCTATAAGGTCGAGCGTATCGGTGATAAGAGCCTCTCCGGCTTCCATAAGCCTGTCAAACAGCGATTCACCCGTCTCGTCGTCTCTTACGGTTACTTCGGATGTCGAGATGATGTCTCCGGTATCGACCCCCTCATTCATCTGCTGGATAGTAACGCCCGTAACCTTTTTACCGTCCGCGATCGCCCACTGGATAGGTGCGGCCCCGCGATACTCGGGAAGAAGCGATGCGTGAACGTTTATACACCCGAACTTCGGGATATCCAGTATCTCTTTGGACAGTATCTGTCCGAACGCTGCCACCACATAAATGTCCGCATCAATGCTCTTCAGTTTTAAAACTTCAGAGGCTTCTTTGATCTTTGCGGGCTGAAGTACCGGTATGCCGTGCTTTTCGGCAAATTCTTTGACCGGACTTGCAACAAGTTCTTTGCTCCTGCCCTTCGGGCGATCCGGCTGGGTGACCGCCGCCACCACTTCATGCCGGCCGCTTTGTACTATAGCCTCGAGGATACCCGCGGCAAAATCGGGGGTTCCCATAAACAGTATCTTCATCTTGTATGTCTATTCCTGTTCCTGACTGTCTTCCTCTTCCTGTGCCTTTAATATCTCGGCAAGTTCCTCATTCGTAAGGAGCGGACCGCTTACCTTTTCGACATACATATGTCCGTCAAGATGTTCTATCTCATGAAGCAGCGCCCTTGCCAGAAGATCCTCGCCTTCGACAACATACTCGTTCATGTCGATATCATATGCCTTAACCTTGGCGTAAGACGGTCTTGTGACTCTTCCTACTTTACCGGGAACACTTAAGCATCCCTCATAATCGGTCTGCTCTCCGTCCGTTTCAAGCACCTCGGGATTGATCAGGATCAGAGGTTCCTCCTGATATTCCTCTCCTGCATCTATGACCGCTATCCTCTTTAATATACCGACCTGCGGCGCCGCCAGTCCGACGCCTTCCGCATCATACATCGTCTCGAGTAGATCGCCTATAAGATCGCGGGTCCTGCCGTTAACTTCCTTAACGGGTTTGCATACTTTACCGAGGCACGGATCTCCCATTTCCCTAATCTGTCTGAGTGCCATATTTCCTCCTTAATAGCCGTTCATGGGATCAAGATCGAAACTGATCCTCAGGCCTTTGTTTTTGTATTCGTCAAAGAACGATTCAGCCACGTCCTTAACACCGGTCATCAGATCGATATCCCGGCTCTTTATATAGATCATCCGCCTGTAAATGTCTTTTATCTTACCTATCGAAGCCGCGGTCGGACCTATCATCACAGCTCTGCCTATTATAACATCCGCGATCGTGCGTGCCAATGCATCCGAGAAGTTCACTCCCTCGATCTCATCCCGGCTTTCCGTGATAATTGCCAGCATATGGCCCCGGGGCGGATACGACAAAGCCGTCCTGTAAACCATCTCTTCATCAAAGAATGCCCTGTAGTCCTGCCTGAGAGCCGCCTGGATCGCATAGTGATCGGGTCTGTATGTCTGGATTATGACTTCGCCCTGCCTCTGCGCGCGACCCGCACGGCCTGCGGCCTGCACCAGAAGCTGGAATGTTCTCTCACCGGCCCTGTAGTCGTTGGCATTAAGCGACATATCGGCCGCAAGTATTCCGACAAGTGTGACATACGGAAAATCATGCCCTTTGACTATCATCTGCGTGCCGACGAGTATATCGGCCTCACGGTTCGCAAACGTCGAGAGTATCGACTCGTAATCGCCCTTCTGCTTTGTTGTATCGGCATCCATTCGAAGCACCGACGCATACGGGAACAGTTCCTTTATCTGCTCTTCGACGGCCTCGGTCCCGATACCCATCTGCCCGATCATTGTGGAGCCGCATTTGCCGCAGACCTTTACCGCGCTCTGTTCATACCCGCAGTAATGACAGACCAGTTTGCCGTTTCTGTGCTTGGAGAGCGATACATCACAATGCGGGCACTTAACGACTTCACCGCATGATCTGCATGATACGAATCCGGCATATCCCCGCCTGTTTAAAAAGAGCATTACCTGTTCGTTTTGTGAAAGTCTCTGTCCGATCGCTTCCTTAAGTTTTGCGGAAAAGATACTCCTGTTTCCGTTCTTCAGTTCATCCCTGAGATCAACCGCCGTAACGGACGGAAGTATAGCGCCTTTTGCACGTCTGTCCAGGACATACATCTTGTACTCGCCCGAAAGGGCGGCATTATATGATTCAACCGATGGCGTTGCGCTTCCCAGAACAACCGATGCCCCGTGAAGGCGTGCAAGCTGCGTCGCGACTTCACGCGCATGGTACTTGGGCATCTGATCACTCTTGTATGTATGCTCGTGTTCCTCGTCTATGACTATAAGTCCGAGGTTGTCAAACGGCGTGAACAGTGCGGAGCGCGGCCCGATCATTATGTCGATCTCGTGCTTTCTGGCACGCTCGAACTGATCGTATCTCTCTCCGTCGGACAGTCTCGAATGAAGCGTCGATACCCTGTCACCGAACCGTTTGTAAAACCTCATCACGGTCTGGTATGTAAGCGAGATCTCGGGGATCAGCACGATAACCTGCCTGCCACTCGATACAACGTCCGCTATCATCTCCATGTAGACTTCGGTCTTGCCGCTTCCGGTAATTCCGTACAGCAGATATGTATTCCTTATCCCGTTTTCGTACTCTTCGCGAAAATCATCAGCTATACTTTTTTGCTCGGGAAGAAGTTCGACCGGCGGCAAAAGTTTCTCACTGTTTACGGTATTTCTGTATATACGCTTAGCGCTCACTTCGATCATACCCTGTTCGCAAAGCGCTTTTACGGTTGCGGTTGATATGTTGAGTTTTCCGGTAACAAGTCTGTGATCGATGGAATGTTCTTTTATGAGTTCCTCGAGAAGCCTCGCTCTTGCGACCATATGTTTTTTCCTGAAAAACTCAAGTTTCTTTGCCGCCTCGTCATTAGGCAAAAGAAGTACAACGTCACGCTTCTCGATCGCTTTTACTTTCTTTCTGACCGGAAGCACCGTCGCAAGCGCACGGTTCATCGTGGACCCGTATCTGCTCTTCATCCAGTATGCGAGACGGATAAGTTTCTGCTCGACGAGCGAGTCGTCGCCGGTTACCGAAATGATCTCTTTGGTCCTTGCCGGATCAAACTGCGAAGTGTCGGATATTCCGAGAACAAATCCGTTAATCCTTCGGTTTGAAGAGCCGAAAGGAATGACAACACGGCTTCCTATCGAAACCGAATCCGACAGCTCCTCCGGAATCCTGTAGGAAAAAGTATGATCAAGATTCTCATGCGATATGTCAACGATTATATCGGCGTACTGTTCACTCATTTTGTCCGTAAGAAAAAGCTCCTCCGAAGACGAAGGAGCCCGTTATCAGTTATTAAGCTTATCGAAATGGTCTTCGAGTAATCTGATGACCGCATCTATGTCCGTTCCGTCCGGAACGATCACCGCCGTTCCCGATGTAACATCCCATTTAAATACAAGATCATAAGGGTCATTCTGGATCATGTACCGGATATCATCTCCGTCCATCTGTATTATCCTGCCGCCGATATCCCCTTCTATACTCTTGAGCAGCAGTATGAAACCGTCCAGTTCATCCCGATAATCGTGCTTTATATAGATCCGGTTATCTTCGATTGATGTAATCTCATACCCCATCATAGGCCGCGTCGATCCCGTATCACTTCTTGTCCTCAACATTACCGAACAGATCCCTGTACCATGCAAGTGCATCGACATATGCATCGTATACGGGAGCTTCGTTGATATTGTAAACGATCATCTGTCTGGAAAGTTCGGACCACTGGGCTATCTCATAGAATGAGATGAACTCAAATACCTTGGCAAGATCGCCCTTCTTGTCTACGAGAGCTTCCGTGATCTCCTTGGATACGTTGACCATCTGAAGCGCTTCCTTCATAGGCTTGTCAAGGATGATATCAAGTACCGAGAACAGACCCATCAGGAACAGTTCGGATGAAAGTGCAGCCATCTCGAATGTGGGGGCCAGATTCTCCGCAAACTTAGCGCGAAGAAGCGAAAGCCTTGTGATCTCGTTCGGCTTGTCGGCGCACAGTTCATGTGAAACGACCGCATTGATCCACTTCTTCAGTTCCTTCTGTCCGAGCATTGCAGCCGCATGTCTTATTGATGTTATCTCGGAATTGATAGCCATGTGGTTGACCATGCGGAGAAGTTCAATAACAAGAGCCGTATCTCTTCCGATGACATCCGCCGCCTTCGTCAGCTCAAAATCGGGGTTGTTGACTATCTTCAGAAGTTCTATGTAGTTGACCTTCAAAGGAGCTACCTTTGTCGATCCCTTTGTTACGGGAAGTCTGTAAAAATCACCCTCGTACAGAGAGTAGGCACCGCCCTTGGCAAGTTCCTCAAAATCCTCAAACGAATCGACGTTTACCGCGATCAGCTTGATGTCGGGATATACTTTTGAGAAGAAGTTCCTTGCAGCCACCATGTTGATCTTCTTGTAGTCGAGCATGATATAGTCAAGAAGCTGAAGTATCGGTGCGTATTCTTCAAACTGTTCTATCGCAAGCTTCCTGATCGCCAGCTTGTAGTTCATGAACTTGAGCTGCTGAAGCCTCTTGATGTACATCTGATCCGCAGGTATCGAATGATCAAACAGCAGAACGACCTTCTCATGAGGCATCGAACAATTTTCCTCTATCGGAGAGAATATTGATATCTTGGAAAGTTCTACAAAAACTTCCTGATTATCGGCAAGTGTTCCCGCACCGAGACTCTCTACAACCTCAAGTCCGAGAATTGCACCGGCTCCGTCAAGAGAACCCGTACCGAGCATACTGGGATTACGCAGATAGTTCTCTTTCTGCGCAAACAGCGAATATGCACATACCGCCGTATTTCCGTCAAATAAAGGAATTAGTGTCGCAAGCATTTTGTCTCCTCCTTCTTCCTGATATTATAATATCAGAAATCCTTTAATTTTTCCAACTTTTTATGGACGATCAGCACCTTCGGTCAGGCCGTAGCCTTCTCCTTCAGGAATCTGATATAAGCCTGTTTTGTGAGCGGCCTTGAGAAATAGTATCCCTGAACTTCATCAACGCCCATATCCACAAACGAATCAAGCATCTCTTTTGTCTCTATTCCCTCGACAACAACTTTCATCTTCATGTCCTTTAACATCTCTATGAGATTCCTTATGATGACATGGTGACCTCCGCTCTCTTCCATGATAACAAAGGCCCTGTCAAGCTTTACTATATCAAGCGGAAGAGACGCAATTCTCATAAGATTGCTGTACCCCGTACCGAAATCATCAAGAGAGAATGTAAATCCGTGTTCCGAAAGTGTCGAGATATTGCCGTACAGCTTTGACTGGGAATACGCACTCGCAGTTTCCGTGATCTCCAGATTGACCTTCGAAGGATCTACGTTGTATCTGCCGCACAGGCTTATGATCTCTTCCGCAAGGTCGCTGCGAAGACACTGCATCGCAGACAGGTTGATCTCGATATAATCAACACCAAGCATTTCGAAATCGGGAGACGCTATGAACTTAACGACCTCTTCAAGAACAAAACTTCCTATCGAATGAATTGCTCCGTTCTTCTCGGCGATAGGTATGAACAGTCCCGGAGAAATATATCCGTACTTTGGATCTCTCAGACGCAGAAGTGCTTCGGCCGAAGAGAACTTTCCGGTCTTCGTATCAAATATCGGCTGATAGAACACCGAGAAATAATGGTTCGTGAGCGCACGCTCGATTATCGCCGACATCTCTTTTTTGAGTTTAAAATCATCCGTTGCGGTTATACTTGAAGCCGATACGACCTTGCCCTGTGCTTCAGCTTTGTCAAGATCGGTTATCAGCATGAACAGCGAATTGATATCCGAAATATCATCGGGGCATACAACAAGGCATGTGTTGATCTCAAGTTCGAAATCGGATATTTCCATCCTGATGTTCTGCCTGATCGTCCGTCCAATCTCATCGGCTATCTCGGCCGCAAACGCAAAATGCTTTTTGGACAGTTCTATAGCAAACTTTCCGTCCCCGTTGTAATAGCACATGAACTGCGCATGATACTTCTTCATGGTGCGCAGTATCTCGGAGGACACGGGCGACATCATCGAGAGCATCGCATCATATCCGACCATCCTCATGGCATACTTGAAGTTAACGATGTTGAGAAGTATTATCTCCATCTGCTTGCCGCTCTTGAAATTGGTATCCATGTCTTCGGCAAACACTTTATATGTATGCATCCCCGTAGAAGGATCAATGGAATCCTCTACTCTCTTGTTTATCAGTATGAGCGTCATTATGCACATGGTTATCGTAAAGCAGACTATATGATGTTTCGGAATGACCAATGACAGAAGCATCCCGGACAGGACTATAACGATCGGAGCCAGAAGCACGTAATATCTCTTCAGATCGATCGGCATGACATTTCTCCTGATGAAGAAAAACGTGATCAGCATATACAGAGCAAATATGAAATACCCGAGGTAATACCCCCAGTGATATACAAGATCTCTTCCCGGAACGATCTCGAACACTATAGGATAGAAATACGCCGCTACAAGTACAGGGACATAGATCAACATCGGAAGCACACAGAGTATAACCCTGATCCACAGGCGTGTAAGCTTATGCCACATATCGGTCGTTGCCAGAACATAAAGAAGGAACAGCGGAGGAATCACCGCAAGCGAAAACATATATGCGATATTGACACTGATAAGCCTGAGGTCGGTTACGGAATCAAGTCCGGCAAATCTTACTCTTGTGGCATCGCATGCGGCGGCTACTATAGTCGCGATGACTATAAGAGCCATTATGAGTGTCCTGTACGTCCCACGAACGGTCGTGCGGAAATAATATACGACCACGATCAGGAGAAGCACCACTGCACAATAATCATATGCTGCTACATCAGTTCCCATAACACTACCCTATCTCATCAGAATGAATTTGATCAGTTCGTTCTTATCAAGCGGTTCGCAGAAATAATAACCCTGCATATAGTTACAGCCGAGATCCTCAAGCTGTTTCTTCATTTCCTCATCCTCGACGCCGACCGCGACCGGATCGATCGCAAGATCGCCTATCATGCGCAGACTCCCTTCAAACACCGCCATTCCTTCCCCTTTGATCCCTTCACGGACAAATGTCCTGTCAAGCTTTATCCCGGAAAGCGGCATCTGCGCGATACGCTCAACCTCGAATATTCCCGCGCCGAAATCATCCATGTATATACAGAAGCCTATCTGAGCGAGGGCGTCTATATTGTCGCACATCTTCTCGAACAGATCCTTTCCGTCCACATCCGTTATGTTAAAGCATATATTCTTTGCCTGAACGTTATAGCTTTTCATCGTGGAGAGTATCACTGTCAGAAGATCGCTCCACATGCACTGAACGGGCGACAGATTGATCTCTATGAAATCAAGCCCCATAAGAAGGAATTCGGGCATTGATACGAATTTGCATGCCTCTTCGATAACATATGTCGTGATGGCATGTATCGAATTAAGCCTCTCCGCTTCACCGATCAGAATATCCGGCCTGATCTGACCGAAATCGGGATCATTAAGTCGAAGAAAAGCCTCCACCC
>JAEEGL016757167.1_pt1 | contig 40937 bp, 33 predicted proteins | sample 9134231 | NCBI WGS metagenome assembly JAEEGL01 (sample SAMN16246548, study PRJNA631951) | gut metagenome | biome: gut microbiome; feature: rumen; material: fiber-attached | host: Bos | place: Iran: Karaj | collected 2018-10
TCAGGAGCATAACATCAAGTCATAGTCTATTCATTCACGGTGAATAGGTAGAAACATTCGAACCATATCTTCGAACATATATGACTATCCTTATTTTTCACCTAAATTATATCACAACCATCTTTAAAAAACACCCCTAAAATGATATAATTTAAATATCTTTTTTAAATGGAGGATATATGAAAAAGAAAAAAGTTTTAATACCTAAAACATTGCTCCAAAGAAGAATCAAACAATTAGCTAAAGAAATTGAAAACGACTACAAAGGAAAGGATTTAACTATCATTTGTATCCTAAAAGGATCAGTCTACTTCACTGCAGATTTAACTAAATATCTACACAAAAACGTTAATGTAGAATTCATGAGATTATCAAGCTATGAAGGAACAAACAGTACAGGTGTAATCAAAATGAAATTAGATTTAGATGAACCAGTAACTGGTAAAAATGTTCTAATCATTGAAGACATAATCGACTCAGGTAGAACCCTATCTTATTTAATTGATTATTTAACAGGAGAAAAACCTGAAAGTATCAAATTATGTGCCCTACTTGATAAACCAGAAAGAAGAGTAACAAACGTTAAAGTTGATTATACAGGATTTACTATAGCTAACCATTTTGTAATCGGTTATGGTATGGATTTAGATGAAAAATATCGTAATCTACCAGCCATTTATTGTTTCATCAATTCAAAAGAAGATGAAGAACTATTATTAAAAGATCAAAAAAGAATAAAAGAAAGCTTTAAATAGCTTTCTTTTTTATTGTTTTTCTTGTCTTTTTAACTTTCTTATCTTCAATATAATCTTCTGAATTAACTGGTAGATTCTTAGCACTTAATCTTTGCTTTAATCGAGCATTTACAAAAGAATAAAATATTGAAAATATTGGTACACCAATAATCAAACCTATTGGTCCAAATATACTACCAAATATCAATAATGAGAATAATACCCAAAAACTACTAAGTCCAGTTTTACTTCCTAATATCTTTGGCCCCAAAACACTACCATCAAATTGTTGAAGAATAAATATAAATAATAAGAACCAAATACACTTACTTGGATCAACTAATAAAATGATTAATGCAGATGGTAAAGCACCAATATATGGTCCAAAATAAGGAATAATATTAGTAACACCTACAATAACAGAAATCATTGTAGCATAAGGCATCTTAAATATAATCATTCCTATAAAACAAATAATACCGACAATTAAAGAATCTAATAACTTAGCATTAAAGAAATCCCCAAATACCTTATCAGTATTTCTAGCTCCCTCTAAAATACTATTAACTGTCTCTTCTTTAAACATTGCATATAAGAATTTCTTAATTTGACCTTTAAACCTCTCTTTATCAAACAAAATATAAATCGCCACAACAAAACCTATTACTAAATTATAAATAGTCTTTAAAGTACTAAAAACACCTTCTCTAACTATTAAGAAAATATGTTCTAGATTATCAGTTGAAAACCATCCGACTATTGTACTAGAAATATTACTATAAAATGATTCTACTATTTCCTTATATTTACTATTATTAGAAATAGATAAGAATAAATTTTTACTATCGTTTAAGTAAGTATTAATATTACCTGCTAATGTTTCAATACTCTTTACCATTGTTGGAATTAAAAGACTAAACAAAGCTACTATACAACCAACAAATATTAAAGCAGCTAATGTTAAAGATAAATATCTTGATACTTTTTCTCTCTTTTTTTTCTTTTTCTTAAACAATCTCTTAAAGACTTTTTCATCAAAGAAAATAACTAATGGATTTAATATATAGGCTATTGCCAAGCCATAAATAAATGGCAAAAAGATTTGAAAAACAACTACAATCCAAGCCTTAACTCTTACCCATCTATATAAACAAAAGAAAAAGAAAACAATAGCAGCTAAAACGCAAAAAGCCGTCAAGCCCCAATAAACATATTTATTATTTATTTTTTCTTTCATAGGCATCTCTCCAGGTTGCTTATTATTATAACACAAAAATACTAAGAGTCTATAAACTCCTAACATCTTCTTTACTCTTATTCTTATAAAAAAGTAAAAAAAGATAGATTTCTCTATCTTTTTAAACTACTCATCTATTTGAATATCAATATTAGCTATTGTTCCCATAAAGTATCTTTGTGGTTCACCATTAATATATGTTGCACCAAATGTTATAGGAGCCATTGAATATAGATTAACATCCCAATCGTCTTGATCAGCTAATAAGAATTCTTTCGTTGTTGCATTTGGATAAGTATATTTCATCTTAACAAGACCATTTTCTCTCTTTATTTCTACATGAATTGTAGTACGAGTTGGATCCATTGTTGTCTTACGCTCAATTCCCCACCATGAAGTAACAGCAATTGAAGAAGCATTATTCTTATTCAAACGAATTACGAATCCAGGAACTAATTCACCAGCAACAACATTATCCTCATCCTTAGAACTAATAATAGTTGGTTGGAATACATCGCTTGTACCATTAGCTGGATCAACATACACAATATCGAATGAAACAGTAAAGTCTTTATTCAAATTAGCTCTACAATAAGGATTAACATTCGCATCAATGTAATTAGTTCCATCAAAGACGATTGGTCCATCATAATGATAACTATAATTTCTATATTGAGCATATAAAATAACAGTAGCTTGATCTTCACTAGAAAGATTAATTATTGAACCACCATCTCTATAAGAAACTCCAGAACCATCTGGTTCAGTATTCCAGTGATCAAATGCTTGATCTTCTTTTGTGAATTCTCCATAATGTAATTTCTGTGCAACATCATAGACGAACTCTTGGTCTTCCATCGTTCCTGTTCCACCATTAGCATCAAAATGAATGAAATAATGTGGAGCTGTAGTCCATTGAGCATATAAAGTAATTGTTTCATTTGGACCAGCTAAATCAGTTACTGCTTGTTCATTAGTATAACTTGTTCCACTTCCATCAGCTTGCGTATTCCAATGACTGAATGAATAATTTGGTCTTCTAAATGTATTGGCACTTAGAGGAACTGATTCAGTTACGGTTATTTTTTGATCAGGCATTGTTCCTGTTCCACCATTAGCGTCAAACTTAACGGTATATGAATCACGATCACTTAATTCAACTGTCATATTTGATAATTTACCTATGAAGTAACGATATGGATCACCGTTAGCATCATACTCTGCACCAAATGTACCAGTTACATTAAAGTACTTAGTAAATGATGAGAAATCATTAAATAGTGTGAAAGTTTGGCCACCATTAACACTATAATATAATTTACCATTTTCACGTTTTATAACATAAGTTTGTCCTTCATCATAACCACTAATAGTTTGTTTCATTCTCTTGCCCATGCCTTGACCACTATTAACATTTGCAACGAATTCATAATGATTTTTATCATATCTTATTACAGTACCTGGCCATGGATCAGCTTTCTCATTAATATCAGCAAATAATGTTGCTTGTACAACACCAGCGCTATCGTTTTCATCTAAAGTAAATGTAACAATGAAATTCTTCTTAGCATTTTCTTGGCTAAATAAAGCAATTTCTGTGTCTATGAAATTATTACCATCAAATGTTTCTTCATCGTCATGGAAATATATCTTACTCCACTTAGCATACAATGTCATATCTTCAGTAACAATATAATTTTCTTCAACTTTATTTACAAATGTTGGTTCTTTATACCATCCTTTAAATTCATAAACGTATGTACAACCTCTTTCAGTATAACTTCCTGTAGTACCCGTACAATCATCATATGTAACTTCTGGCAATGTTCCTAAAGCTTCATTTGGATATCTCATAATTGGTGGTATTGAAGTTGGAGAACCACCATTAGGTTCAAAATTAACTGTTAGTTGTTCACCATATAATGGTTTTATTACGACATCTCCTGTCATAATAAATGACTTTTCTCTTGTTGTTGTACCATCTGACCATTTAATAAAATCAGCATTACTAGCATCTTTTTCATCAGCAACCAACAATATTGGTTGACCGTAATAATACTGTCCAGAAGGTGTTTCTGTTGTAACATATTGTTCATCTTGAATATTTAGAATATACTTTTCTCTTTCATATAAATAAGTTACTTCAGTTGTACCAAAAGTAATAACGATAGTTTGTGGATCCGGTTGTTTAAAACCAGTATAACTTCTTCTCGCTAACTCTAATTCAGTACCAAGTGTTTCCTCTCCCTCATCATTAGGAGAATCAATAATTGTATACTCACCATTCAAATCCATTTGTTTATGAATAACAACATAATTTCCTTTATCAGTTATCGTAAAAGTATTAACCTTAGAATCAGTTGCGACTTTAAATAAAGCATCAACTTTTTCTACAAAGAAAAATGATGAAATAAATAAAACTAAAACAATACTAAATATCTTTAGTCTTTTCATATTTCATCATCTCCTTCCAACAATACCCTATTCTCGATAATATTATAACACAAAAAAGATAGATTTCTCTATCTTTTTTTTATTCATAAATAGCTTCTAAATACATACTAGAATCTACTTCTATTATATCTCCTGGATTATAGTACTTATTATCACTATGATTATACCAATACTTGAAGTTTTCTTGTTTCTTTGGTGCTGGTACTATATAAACACTACTTTCAGTCATTTGATGAGATGGATTATTTAAATCTTCATCATCGCTAGTAGTTACCATCCATAGTCTTATACCATTATTATCTTTATAAGGTTCAACTTTTCTATCGCTATTCATTAAGAAGTCTTTAAATAACTCTTTTAAATCATCAGTAGATATTAAATTATTAGTTAATCCATAATTAATGTCTTCCATCTTGAATGCTTTATATAAATACTTATCAACATATCCGAATTTTCTTATTAATTCCTCATAAGATAATAATTCATTACTTGATGGATACTTAATCCATTTCATGTTTTCACCAAATCCATGATAGTTAGATACATTATTATAAATTTCATAAGTAGTTAGCATATTGTTAGTAATCATATTGAAGTACCTATTAGTAATTACATGGTAGTATTTAACTTCTTCTTCAACATCTTCAATACTAGTTACTGTTACATAACTAATACCATCTTTAAGATTAACTACTTGATCGCCAACTTTAAATTCATCAGAACGAATATTTACGTATTTATTTCGTGTCTTACTGAAGATACTATGATTTCCTACTACTTTTAATTCACTACCATCACTAAATGTTACTTTAGTATATTTATTAGAAACTCCAGCTTTCTCTATCCATGCTGGATATTCATAACCATAAGTTCCAGTATCATGATTCCATACCTTTAATAAATCATTATATGTAATATTTTCTATCTTCTTGTAAGAACCATCCCATAACATTACTTCAGTACCTTTTAGTAAACACCACCAATTAGATGTTGTTACATTTATATTTATATCACCATTAACATTATTAACAGTAATAGTAGCAGTATCTCCTGAAGTAGTATAAGTATAATCTCGTCCTTCTGTTAAGGTTCTATTATTCATTGTTACTGTTACTCCTCTAAAGTAACTATCTCCATTTAGAGTTGCTGTAGCCGTATAAGAAATACCTTCTTCTGCTGTTGCTTCTCCATCAAATGTATAATTTCCATTATTATGTGTTACATTATAGATTCTAACCCAATCAGCAGTTACTTCAATATTACCTGTACTACCTTTAGTTACAGTATATGTTTCTGAACAGTCACTTCCTACACACCAACCTTTAAATTTATTATTTGCTTTTGTAGGTGCTGGTAAATTAAATGTTTCTGTCATACTTGTATAACTACTCTTAGGATTATTTAATGTTCCACCATCCAAATTATAAGTTATAGTATAAACATTTAAATAATAAACATCTTCAACTGTTGTATTACCCGTTACTTCATAAGTATTATTAGTATATTCGCTATTGTTTACAAGATGTCCAATATGATCATAATCTACATTTAATGGATTATTACCAATATTAATTACATCACCTTTATTGTATATTTCAACAACATCATCTTGTAAACTATGTTTTTGATTATCTTCATCTATATAAGAATACTTGTATGTAACATTATATTCCTTTAAATGATAATCTCTTTCTATTTCAACATCACCAATAACTGTATGATTAGTATTAGCAAGTTCATTCTCACCAATATAATATTTAACTTCATCATAATCAGCATCAATATGATTAGTATTTAAATTAACAATTCTATCTTTGTTTAAAGATTTAGTATCAGTAGCTACCAATACTTTATCACCATCTTTATCCACAGTATATGACTTAATAACAACATTATATTTATTCAATTTACAAATTTCTTTTATTGTTGCATCCTCAACAACTGTATAAGTACTAGAACTGTACAATTGATTATTAATATAATGTTTAATATTTTCACAATCTGAATCAGCTAAGGCATCAACAATATTTAATTGAATACCGGCAAATTCCTTAGTTGTAACACTATTTTTAGCTTGTACCTCAGTATCTGTATCATCTAAATAAAAATACTGATAAATCAGTTCTTTTATTTCTGCAATTGTAAAATTATTAACCTTTCCTTCCGGCTCATCCGTAAAATACGCTTTTACAACTCTAGAATTAAAAGAAAAAGCGAAAAGGAAGACTAAAACAGAATAAATAAATGTCTTTACCTTATTCATATCTAGTCCTCCTTTCCCAAATTTTATTTTTCTTTATCTTTCTTTCTAATATCAGAATCAGTTATCTCTAAAGTTAACTCTTTTCCTTTTTTAGATACTTTATTTTTATCTTCGCCCAATAATAAACCCGATAGAAATAATAAAACTATAAAAGTTCCAAAGATTATTTTACCTCTAGTAGATTGAACTAGTTTAACACCATATCCAACTTTAGGAATCCAAAACATATTCTTTCCTACAAAGTTAGTTTTAGTTACTAGTGAACCATCCTTGTTATCGTTATTATCACCTTTAGTTTCGAATCCTTCATCAGTTACACTATAAACTCTATGTGTAACCAAAGTACCATCCATCTTAAAAGCAATAATATCTTTTTCTTTTATTTTTTCATATTTTGCATGTTTATTAATAAAGCATAAGCTTCCAGTCTTAATCGTTGGTTCCATTGAACCAGATAATACAACATATGGTGTAACACCAAAGATGTATAATCCGATGAATATTACACCAACGATAATAATTAATGTTGTTAAAACATTAACTATACCTTTGATTATCTTCATATTCTAATTAAGAATTAAAGTTTGTATGCCAAACATCATAAGTTGCACCAGCAACATTATCTTTTTGGATTGCATAAGCATTAACAGGCATTTGGATAGTATTTAAACTTCCTGCTTCTGTTTGAGTTAAGTTTTGATCTAAAACAACACTTTCAAATAAAACTGCAGCTTCATTCTTTGTCATAGCATCTGTATGAGCATAAACATGAGTAGCACTTCCTCCAGTAGTACAAGCAACAGCAGCTTCAGATAATTCTGACCATCCACTTGCTAAAGAATAAGTAAATAATTCTCTAGGAGTTGTTCCTACACAAGGTACTTGAACCTTAACGAAAACATATGCATCTGCACTATCACTAGCTAGTGTAACAGTTGGATCTTTAGCTATAGTAGTTCCTGGTAATAAGTTTTCTGCATTTGCAGCAACCCAATGTGGTTCAGTTAAAGTAATATCTACTTTACCAATTGTAAATGTATTTGTTGCTGAATCAGTATCTGTAAAATATGCTATAGCTCCACCAACTAATAGTACTAGCAATAATACTATAGCTGCAATTATTGTTTTTTTCTTATTCATTTTTTTTCCTCTTTCCTTTTCTAATTATTTTCTATATTTTCCCTTTCCTTTTTTTCTAGTATTAGGACTATTAAGAATCCTAATGCTGAAAGCAAGAAAATGGTTATAGATAAATCAAATTTCAAATCCCAAGTTATAGGATTATCATTGATTTCTTCCTCAGAAGAATTTTCTTCTTCCTTGGTTGGAATTTCCTCTTCTTTTTGAGGTTCTTCAGGTTTTGGTTCTTCCTCTTTTTGAGGCTCAGGCTCAGGTTCTGGCTCTGGCTCAACAGGAGGATTTTCCTCTTCCCCTTCAACATACTCTTCTAAAGTGAAATCCCATTCTAGTTTTGTTAGAAGCTTACTAACTGAGTTATTAGCTTCTCTAGGTAATAATATTTCAATTGTATAAGTATCTCCTTCATCGGCATCATAAGTACCTAATAGGTTCTTTTTATTATCATAAAGTGTAGTACTTAATACTGTATTACCTTTACTATCTTTAATAACTAGTTTGAATTCTTCTAACAGTTTCTTTTCATCATTACTTAAATCATTATTTAATGTTAAGTAATAATTATTTTTGTTTTTACTACTATTTAAGATAGTTATTTCTTCACTAACACTATCCCCTGGTAATAAACCACCTAAATTATCAAAGAATCCATCATCAGTTTCTACATGGTTTTCTGTACCATTTTCGTATATAACCGTAGAACTTCCTGATCCATTAAGATCATAAGTTTTATTGATGCTTTCGATTATCTCGACATCATCCCAATTGCCATCAAAGTTTTAGCTTGGACAGCATCTACAGCTATAATAACCTTAACTTCTTTACCTTGATATTTACTTGATAAATTATCAGGTATCGAAACTTTTCTAAATAAATCAATTGATTCGCTCATTCCGAAGATCGAACCGTAATAGTAATAATCTCCTTTTTTCTCCCAAGAAGAATAATCACCATCAATATAATCTAATTCATTAAATTTCTCTTTATTTATTGTGTAAGTAATCTTAACTCTCAAATAGCATTCAATACCAAGATTATTAATTCTAGGAACAAGTTCCAACTCATCTCCTGGCCATACCACTTCTCCATTTTCTGCAAATGGTGCGTTACTGCCATTGTATTCTTTTAATTCAATATCTACTGCCGAAGTAGATAAGGTATTTTCTGTTCTTTTTAATTCATTAGATAATGAATAAATACCAGAAATACACATTATTACAAAGAATGCTAATCCTAGAAAGAATAATCTTTTCTTACTAGCACAATACAACACCACCTCCATACTATGTACAATACATCATTATACAATTACTATTATACAATAAAAGAAGTGATTTTTAAACCCCTTCTTTAATTTTTTTTAATGCATGAACTACTAATCTATCTTTGTTATTCTTATGGCAAGTAGATAAGGTAATTATTTGGGTAACCTCATCTAAATCCTTATTAAACTTAATCTCACTTTTATTAGCAAATTCCTTTATTTTACTATTAAAATTATCATAATTATCTAGATTATAATCTTCATTACTTTGGGCAGTATAAACTGAAAATATTTCATAAGTTATATTCTCTCCATTTATTACTAATACTATTTCCCCTTCATGATTCTTATAGTAATCTTTTTTAAATAATTTATCGATATCACCAAACATTATCTTATCCTTACGATGATGTCCATAAATAATAATATTTTGATCTTCTAGACTATTATTACTATCCATAAAAACCCAACCAGCACTATTTCTTTTCTTATCATAATCATGATTTAAATAGTACTTATTATTCTTAGCTTGTACTACCGGATAATTTATTTTAGTATCTTCTACTATTAACCAACCTACTGTGTCTTCATTCTCTTCTTTTATTTCTTCTTTAATTACATAACTATCATTATCTAATACTAAATATTCACTTACATGTTCTATTTGTTTTTCAATTTCTTTCTTATCACTTTTCCACCAAAGTAAACCCAAAAGACCTACTAACATTAATAAAACAAATATAATTTTTAATATAGTATACTTTTTCATTTTATAAACCTTAACCTTAAAGAATTAAATGTTACACACAAACTACTAATCATCATCGCTGCACTTGCTATCATTGGATTTATACTAATGTTTTTAAGAATACCCATCGCAATTGGAATCATACATATATTATAGATAAATGCCCAGAATAGATTTTGATGAATTATCTTAATTGTTTTATTACTTATCTTAAATAACTCAATTATTTTTCCTAAATCTTCTTGCATTAAGATAACATCACTACTATTACCAGCTATATCAGTTCCACTATTTAATGATACACCTACAGTAGCTTTAGCTAATGCAGGAGCATCATTAATTCCGTCACCAACCATCATAACTTTATGTCCAGAATTAATTAAAGTTGCTATATATATTTCTTTATCTTTAGGCATTACATTACTAACTACTTTTCTAATACCCAAATTCTTAGCAATAGCATTAGCTGTTATTTCATTATCTCCCGATAGTAATACAACATCTTTCTTTTGTTTTAATAACTCATCAATCATTTCTTTACTACTATCTCTAACAACATCTCTAACTCCAATTAAAGCTATTATTTCTTTATCTTCTACAACATAGATAATACTATTACCATCTTTAGCTAATTCTTCTTCATCATGAAAATATTTATTATCTATTTTTAATCTCTCTAAAATTTTATTATTTCCTGCATAATAAGTATGTTTACCAATCATACCACTAATGCCCATTCCTTCCATATTCTTAAATTGATTTACTTTTGTCTTACCACAATTAGTAAATGCTTTACTAATTGGATGTGTACTGTTATGTTCTAAACTTCCTACTAATTTGATTATTTTTTCATCATCATATTTAGAATAATTAAATAATTTATTAATTCTTAAATCTCCATTAGTTAGTGTTCCTGTTTTATCAAAAACTACTGTGTCACACTTATAAGCATTCTCTAATGTTTCACTACTCTTAATTAAGATACCTCTCTTAGCACTAGTTCCCTCACTAACAACAATTGCTAAAGGAGTTGCAAGACCTAAAGCACAAGGACAAGCAACTACTAGAACAGTAACAAAAGTAATTAAACTATCATTAAAACCATGTTGAAAAAACATTGATAATAAAAAACTTACCATCGCAATTACAAAAATACTTGGAACAAATACTTGAGCAACTCGATCAACAATTCTTTGTAATTTCATCTTTGTATTAGTTGCTTCAACAACCAATCTTACTATTTCTGATATTGTTGAATCAGGTCCAATACCTAAAGCTTCATATTCAATATAACCATCTAAATTAATTGAACCAGCAATTACTTTATCGCCTTTTTCTTTTTTACTAGGTAGTGATTCTCCTGTAATAAAAGATTCATCAAAATAAGCAGATCCTGAATTAATAACCCCATCTACAGCTACTTTCATACCAGCTTTGCAAGCTAATAAATCTCCTTCATTAACTTCATCTATTGTTACTTCTTTACCGCTTTTTAGTAGAGCTGTACTAGGTGTAATTTGTACTAATTCTTTAATAGCTTCCTTAGTTTTATTCTTACTCTTTTTATCAATATATCTACCTAATTTAATAAAATAAATAATCATTGCCACAGTTTCAAAATATAAATGATGAACATCACCATTTATTAAATTAAATAAACTATATAAAAAACTAGCAGTAACACCAACACTAACTAAAGAATCCATATTAGGATGCTTTAGTTTAGTAATTCCACTTACTAATATATCTAAACCATATCCAATAAATGGTAAGGTTAGAATTAAAAGAATCGTTCCATATAAAGTTGGATACTTATCAATTAAACTAGGTAATTTAAACATATGACTCATACTAAAAAGCATCATAATAATTAATAGTATTAAAAATCCTAAAATAAAGATTTTACTATTATCTTTAGTTTCATCTTCTCTATTGTTATATATACCAGCATATTTATAACCGGATTCTTCTATAAATCTAGCTAAATCATCAATCGTAACTTTCTTTTCATCATAATTAACCAAGGCTTGAGCCATGACTAAATTGACAGTAGCGTTCACTCCGTCTTGTTTATTTAAATACTTCTCTACTCGATTAGAACAAGCACTACAACTCATCCCATCTACTTTAAGTATTACTTTCTTCATAGCAAAACCTCCCTTGTCACATCCTATAATGATTATATCATAATTTTTCAAATGAATGATATAATAGAACTAGGATGTGAGAACATGATAAAGAGCATTGGATTCCTAATTTTAGGTTTTATTATCTTAATAAAAGGAGCTGACCTTTTTGTTGATGGGGCATCATCAACAGCAGAAAACTTTAAAGTTCCTAAAATACTTATTGGTTTAACAATTGTAGCCTTTGGTACATCAGCACCAGAATTTGCTGTATCGATGAATGCCTTAGCACACCATTCAACAGATATGGTTTTAGGTAACGTAATAGGTAGTAATATTTTAAATATTTTATTAATATTAGGTATTGCTGCTGTTATTCATCCAATTAATATCAAAAACAATACAGTAAAAAAAGAATTACCATTAACCATGTTAATCTCTACAATCTTAGCTGTATTATTCCTAGATGTTAAACTAGGAGATAGTTCAATTAATTCCATTAGTAGAGCTGATGCTATTGTAATACTATTATTCTTTACTATTTTCTTATACTACATTATTTCTATTGCTCGCAAAAGAAAAGAAGAAGATTATGACGAACCAGATGAAAAACCAAAACTATCATTATGGTTAGCAATTATCTTCTTCATAGTTGGTTTAGGTGGTATCGTTCTAGGTAGTGATATGGTAGTAAATAGTGCTAAAACAATTGCAACTAGATTAGGAGTTAGTGAAAGAATTATATCTTTAACAATAATTGCTTTTGGTACATCTCTACCAGAATTAGTAACTACTATTACATCATCTCGTAAAGGTGAACAAGACTTATTAGTTGGTAATATTATTGGTAGTAACATCTTTAATATTTGTATTGTCCTAGGTATTCCGGTTGCTATCTTTGGTTCAATAACTCCTGGTAGTTTCCAAATCGTTGATATTATAATGTTAGTTGCATCAGCAATTGCTTTATTCATCTTCTCCGAAACTCATCGTAGAATTAATAAAGTTGAAGGTCTCTTATTATTACTAGCATTTGCTGTTTACTACACCTTAGTATTTGTTTTATAAAACACGCTTCTAGCGTGCTTTTTTTATCAAATAAAAAGCACACTATTCGTGTGCTAAAAATTCATCTCTAATGTTCATTTTTTTATCTTCAAAAATTCTTTGATCCATTAATTTTAAATCTTTAGAGATTATTGGTTTGAAGTCCATATTAGCTAAGATATCTTTATCTAAATCAACACCTGGAGCTATTTCAATTAAAGTAACGCCTTCTTTAGTTAATTTAAATACTGCTCTTTCTGTAACATATAAAACTTCTTGGTTATTCTTAATAGCTTGTTCTGCTGAGAAGGTAATTTGTTGAACATGATCAACAAACTTCTTATTCTTACCTTCATTCTTAATTACTAACTTACCATCAACAATTTCTTCTTCTAAGTCTTTAGCAGTAAATGTCCCCATAAAAATCATCTTATGAGTACTTTGAGTAATATTAATAAATCCTCCAGGTCCAGTTACTCTAGTACCAAATTTTGATACGTTAACATTACCATATTTATCTACTTCAGCTAAACCGACAATACCCATATTTAAAGATCCACCATTATAAGCATCAAATTGTTCTGCTGTTTGAATAACTGAATCAGGATTTACTGAAGCTCCAAATACAACTCCACCTATTGGTACACCACCAGTAGGTCCAGATTCTACAGATAAGAAAATATCTTCGGAAATTCCTTCTTCAGCACAAGCATTTGCTACTGAATCAGGCATTCCAACTCCTAGATTTATTACATAACCTTTATGTAATTCCATGGCACTTCTTCTACCACAAATCTTTCTTTCATCTAAAGGTCTTATCTCAATATCTTCTAATTTAATTCTTTTATCACCAGTTATTTCTGGACGATAATTTGGAATATTGTATTCTCCTAAAGAATAATCTGGTTTATTAACTACAACATAATCTACATAAGATGAATGAATTAATACATTTCTTGCTCTAAATGATTTCGCTGGTTTAATGTCTTTTACTTCAACTACAACAATACCACCACTATTATGTGCTGCTATTGCCATATTATATTGTTCACCAATAACTCCTTCTTCTTCTAAGGAAATATTACCATCTTCATCAGCATAAGAAGCTTTAAGTAAGGCAACATTTATTGGAAATGAATGATAGAATAGATTTTCTTTTCCTCCAAGATTTACTACTTCAACAATTGGCTCTAATTCTTTTGCTTTTTCGTTTGCACAACATCCTTCTACTCTAGGATCAGCAAATGTACCTAACCCAATATGTGTAACAATACCTACTTCATGACCAGCTATTGCTCTATATAAATGATTAACAACACCTAATGGAACAGCAAAAGCAGGAAATTGATTTCCACCAATAGCATTACCAAATACTCTACCCATTCCTAAATGAGCACAAATAGCTCTACCAACTAATCCTGGTTTAGCAAGCATATTCATACCTACATCATCATTAGTTAAATTCCCTGGTGATATTCCACAAGTAACACCTATATTACATGGATGTCCACTACTTAAGAAAGAATCCATAACACTTCTAATTAAAGCTTCAGGGCTACCAGAACCACCAGATCCTGATATAGCTACCATATCGCCATCTTTAATTAAAGCTGCTACATCTTTTTTATCAATAATCTTCATATTATCACCTAAATTAAATATACCATAAAAAAAGAAATGTTTGATAACATTTCTATTTTTTCTTAAGTAAAGTTCTATCCATTACAAATTTAACTGCAATTGACAATAGAATTGTAATTAATGTGCAAGGTAAATAAATTTGCCAGAAGGTATAAGTTGTTGCAGCTGTATTCTTTCCTAAAATTCTTAATACAAGAATTGCTATTGGATAATGTAACATATAAATATATAATGATAATCCACCTAAATAAGCTAATAACTTATTAGTTAAATCATTATTTAATACTTTAGTTAATCCATCTTTATTTAATAATGATAATCCAACAACCATAATACATAAGAATGCAACAGGCCATCTTTCTAGTTTAAACCATGTTGGTTGATAAATAATATACCATCCAAGTATCACACTTAAGAATAGATTTAATATAGTTAATAACCAAGGGCATTTGAATTCATGTTCTTTAATCTTATCTAGAACATACCACATCATAACACCAATTAGCATACCAATCATAACAAATACTAAACCATTATTGAAACCTAATGTTGCAGTTGCTGCTCCAGCATTTCCACCCATGCCATTTGTAGATGCAGTTTGGAATCCAAATGTTGACCAAGCAGTTTGTGCTGCTCTAGTACCAGTGAAACTCCACCATCCAGCAAAGAATATAGATAGGAATGGAGCAATAAATCCAGACATTAAGTCTTCGTTTTTACATAATCCCCAATAAATAAAGTATCCAACAATAATAATTGCAGAAATAAACCATAGTGGTCCGTTTAAGTTAAAGAACTCGCCACCCATGCTTCTTAATCCAACAGAATGGAATCCTAAGAATTCCCAAATACTATTGAATAGCATTACGAATATTTCTTGTACTTTATAGTCAGGATAATAGAATTTAGCACAAATTACTACACCTAAAATATATCCAAGGATTAATACAGGCATTAAACCTTTAATTCTAGACCAAGTATACTCTCCAGCTCTACTCATTGCACTCCTTTCGTTATATTTTGGATCTTTAGCTAGCTTTTTAAAATGAGCTACCATGAAATAACCAGCTGTTATAGTGAATAACAACAAGATTTCACTAGAGCCAAAGAACCAAGTGTTTGTTGGTTCCATCCAGTATCCAAGACTACCATTACATGTTCTTGCAATTATCCATCCAACATGGAATCCGATAATAGCAATAGCAGCAAAGAATCTCCAGAACTCAATGGCAACATTTCTTTTTTTGACTTCTTTTACTTCTTTTTCCATCAAAGCCAATCTCCTTCCTTAGTAGACATCTCTACTATCATCTATATAATACCATACTATAGATTTGTATTTCAATATAATACACCATAAAAAAACTCAAGATTTCTCTTGAATTTTTCTATAATAATTTTTTACATTTTTTACGTAGTATGATACCTACAAATAATGATAATACTAAGATAAAAGTTGTACCAAACACGAAGATTCCACTAGCTGTATTAGGATTATCATTTTCAGGTTTTGCTGCTTTTTGTTCATCCTTTTTATTATCAACTGGTTTTGGTTCCTTAGTAGTCTCTTTTTCTTCAGTAATATCTTCTTTTGGTCCTTCAACTGGAGGTTCTTCTTCTGGTTGTTCTGGTTCTGGAATAGCTTCAACTGTTACTTTGATTACATAATCAGTTCTACCAACAATGGTTTTTATATTTGTTGTTCCTACTTTCAAAGGAACAATAGTATCACCTTCAAGTTTTAGAATACTATTGTCTTCTATTTTCCAATCTACTGTAGTATTAGCTAAATCATCAAAAAGTCCCTCAATACTTTTAGTTTCATCTATTCTTAATGATATTTCTTCTTCATAATAATTCGATTTAGTTTCATTTAGAATTAATAGTTTTGTGTCATCATAAACTTCAACGCCTTTTGAAGAAATATTTCCAAAATGTACTTTAAGAAGATCATATTCATCTTTGATATTAAAATCATTATCATACTTTATTACATAATTCCTAGTATTATTTTCTTCAAGTCCGGGAATATCATTATCAAAAGACACTAATGTAACATAATATCCATTTTCTACTACAGAAACATTAGGGAAATAACCTCTAGCATCAAGTACTTTATTTCTAAGTACATTACCATCTAAATCAAATTCCATAATAATTGGTATATCAACTTTCGTTGAGTTAAATTGAATTTCAGGTATATCTCTAGAATATATACTACCAACTGCAATCATTGTATCATTATTAGAGAATTGGATGTCATTAATATAATTATCACCATCTAAACCAAATTCCTTAGTCCAAACTTTATCCCCATTAGTTTTAAATTTAGAAAGCAACATACCATAATTAAATTCTGTACCAATATAGATATCATTTCCTTTAAATAATATATTTGAAGATTTCCATACCATAGTTCCAGAACCGTATACCGTACCTGTACCATTATGGAAAGATCGAGAAAAATACTGAGTTTCATTATTAATTTTTTTATCATAAACAATATTACCATTTAAATCCATTTTTAATAAAAAGTAATCATAATCATAACTATAATTGTTATAACCATCCACAGTTTCTATAAAATCACCAAACTTAAAATAACCTCCAATAGCATATAAATAACCGTCGTAAACTTTTAACTCGACAATTTGAGAAATATCAAATTCTTCACTTAAGTTTTTTTCAAAAACAACATTAAAATTTGAGTCAAGTTTAATAATAACTCTATTATTGTAAATATTATATTTAATATATTGAGTTATTCCATGCCCAACAAATACTTCTTTAGAATCACATCCAACATAAATATTCCCATCTAAATCAATATCAACAGAAGAACATTGACCATATTCAGTAAATGTTTTTTCTACAATTAATTCATAATTAGCATTGTATTTTGCTACTCTGCCTTCTGAAGTGAATGCATTTGCACCTGATAAATAGTAATTGCCATCAGAGTCTTCTACAGAATCGAGAACGGCAAAGCCAGCATCAATCTCCCCTACTTTTTCTATAGTTTCCGCCTTGCAAACAACAATAGATGCACATATCACAATTAACAAATAAAAAATTTTCTTCATACGTATCCATCCTTAAGAAAAGTATAACATTATACTAATGCTATATAAATGAATTCTAAAAAGTACTTTACATATTAAAAATTGACAATTTCACCCTCTTTTATTACAATATTCAACGAAATTAAGGGGGAGATATTTATGAAAAAGTACAATTTACAAAGATTAGCACCTTATCTTTTAATATCAACTATTCTATTATCTGGTTGTGCTAAAAAGAATAATACTCCTATATGTAATGAAGAAAGCAGTCATGTTCATTTATATACAAAAGAATTAGATTCTGGAATTTATTTAACTACCTATTTTGATAGTGAAGAAGAAAATGTCCTAGGATTTGATTGGAATCCAGCAACAATTGAAGCAACAGAAGAAGAAAAAGAAGCTTATGCCTTACTAGCTGAAAATGGATTATTCAATGGTATTATCCATTGGGATTATCTATACAATGAAATAATTCATAATAAAGATTTTATGGAATACTATTTTGAATATACAACTAAAGAACCAATATTAAATAAAGAAGGAACAGAAACTGGTAGTATGTTAGTACCTCACTCTGGATGGACTAGAGATATAAAAGCTAGTCATCTAACTGGTAAATGTCGTGTATGTCATCCAGTTTATTACGCCTATAGATTAATAAAAGTAGATGGACATTATCAATTAGAAAGAAGTCCATTAGTAGATGATATTCGTGATGTCTTAGTAGCATTTCCTTACGTATGTGAAGGAAACTATTGCTTAGCATATCATGATGTTGAATTAACTGAAGATTTAAGAAATCGACTTGATATTGATAACTTTACCTTCTTTGATCATCCTGATTTATCAAAAGTTGATTCCAAAGTATTAAAATTAACAAGACAAAAAAATCAAGAGTAACTCTTGATTTTTTTATTCTTTTAAATTATCAAACATTTCTTTCATCGTTGGATTATTTCTTGTTAGTTTAGTTATTGTTAAATCCTCTGCCTTATTATTAGCCAATCTTAAATTATTCTCACTAGAAAGTAATGCTTCTTTCGTTTTTTGTAAATGATCAATTGTTTTATCAATCTCTTCAATTGCTTTATTAAATCTTTCCGAAGCTAATTTATAATTACGACCAAACCCTTCTTTAAAAGCATTAATATTTTCTTCAAAATGCGTAATATCAATATTTTGATTTCTAACAAGTTCTAATTCTTTACGATATTCTAATGACTTATTAGCTAGATTTCTAATTAAAGTAATTAATGGAATAAAGAATTGTGGTCTTATGACATACATTTTAGGATAAATGTGGGATACATCAACAATACCATCATTGTAATATTCACTATCTGCTTCTAAAAGTGATACTAATACGGCATATTCGCAGTTCTTTTCTTTACGATCTTTATCTAACTCTTTTAAGAAATCTTCATTCTTATGTTTTGTACTAGTTTCATCAGCTTCATTTTTCATTTCAAACATAATAGATACTATTTCATTATGATCTTCATCATAATCTCTAAAAATAAAGTCTCCTTTAGATCCTGTTTTAGCATCATTATCCTTTTCAAAATAAGCATTAGGAAATAATGGCCTCAATCTATTAAATTCATCATGACAATGTTGTTCTAAAGATTCACCAATCATCTTTGTTGATTGTCTTGCTTTAAAATCTTTATAATAAGCTATTTGTTCATCTTTATCTTTTAATTTATTTTCATAAGATTCTTTAGCTTCTTTACTTCGTATTTCTAATTCACTTATCTTTTTATCAGCATCAGCAATAGCTTTTTGAACTTCTAATTCATTTTGACTCTTTACTAAATCTAATTTATTCTTCAAATCAGCTATTTCCAATTCTTTCTTATTTAAACTATTAGTTAACTCTTCTTTAATATGAGCTTCAGCAAGTTTAATAGCATTCTCTTTATCTTTACTATATTGTATTTCCCTAGAATTAATTTCTTTTTCAAATTCACTATTTCTTATTTGTCTTACAATTGACTCATAATCACTTTCATCTATTTGAAATACTTTTCCACAATTAGGACATTTTATTTCGTTCATACTATCCCTCCTAAATTAAAACTATTATACCATAAGAAAAAGGAAACTGAGTTTCCCTTTTTATACATAATCTGAGAAATGGTTACGTTGTCCATCTCCAAAATAATATACTGTTTGCATATTAAGATTACGAACACCATGCATTGCATCTTCAACAACTCTAATACAATTTTGTAACTTAGCATATTCTTTTTGACCTAATTCTTCAGCAGTTCTAAATCTAACAGGTGATCCATTACCATCATAAACTATATATTTATCACATGTTTTACCAAATGGCCAATAACCATATTGTAAGACACCTTTTATTCCTCCGTTACCAAAACTACCTAACTCTAATCTATTTAGAATCGTTGTACAAACACCCATCATATCATCACAATCTAAACCGGATTCTCCAGCCACTTGTCCAACTAAATAATAGTAATCATCCATTGATAGTGTATTACCAGTTGTATCAGAACCAATAGTATATACTCTATTATTATATGTTAATACTCCAGAATCTCTTCGACATGTGTCTGATGCATTCATCTTATTTAATACTTCACCTGTATATACACCTTTTAAAGTACCAAGTTGGGTAACTGGTGGTCTAGCTCCTTCTTTATTTGGATTATCATCGACTCCTATTTGAACATCATCACCTGTTTCTATTTGTGATGTTGTTACTGGAGCAACCTCCGGTGTTTCATTTTGTTCAACTACAACTGGTTCTGCATCAGTTATTGTTGCAGCTGGTGCAGAAACATCAGTTGCTGATGGTTCTTGCATTGCTTCAATACCAGGTTTAATTACTAATTCATCACCTGTATGTATTACATTAACATCTTGAATATTATTTAAACGTGCTATTTCTTCAACAGTTGTACCATTCTTTAGAGCTATTGCTCCAAGAGTATCTCCAGTTTGAACTGTATATGTTTGAGCAACTTCAGGCTCTACTGCTGAAGTTTCTACTACAACTGGTTCTTCTACAGGAGCTACTTCTTGAATAGTAGCTGCTTCTTCAACAACTGGTGGAACTTGTTCCTCTTGGATAGCCTCTATAACTGGTTCTGCTTCCACTACTGTTTCGGTACTTTCTGTAGTAATAACTTCAGGAGGCGTTTCCTCTTGAAGAACCTCTACTGGTAATTCTTCTACTTCTGTATCCGTTGACTCTGTCGTTATTACTTCTGTAGTTTCTTGTTGTTCTATCGCTTCTGTTGGTACAGCTTCTACTTCTGTATCTGTTGTTTCCCCAGTTGCAGCTTCAGTTGTCTGAACTTGTTCCATCGCTTCTACTTCCGGTCTTATAACTAATACATTACCTGTATATATTCTATTAACATCTGGAATATTATTTAAACGAGCAAGTTCTTCAACAGAAGTACCATGATCTCTAGCTATTTGCGCTAATGTATCACCATCTTTAACCGTATATGTTTCGGCAGGACTTGGTGCTACTGGTTGAGCAGATTCAGTTGGTGTAGCTGTCTCTGCAGGTTGCGTAAACTCTGATAGATCAGCTTCATCAACAGTATTATTTGTTGTAACTGGTGCTGGTGTAGGAGCAGCTTGAGGAACATTAATATTTAATTCATCTCCAGCATATATCAAATTTACATTTTGAATATTATTAGCTGAAGCTATATTCTCTACAGTTGTACCAAAACGTGATGCAATATCCGCAAGAGTATCTCCCTCTTTTATAATATATGATCCCATTATCTATCTTCCTTTAATACTTAAATTTGCATTTGCATTATTTACTTCTTTAAGAATTTCAGTTAAATCTAATTCTTCTACAATTGTATTTTCTATATTACTTCTAGTAACTGCCATTCCACCTGTATTAAAAGTTTTACTAATTGCCGGTTTAGCATTAATAATACTTTTGTCTGTCTTAGCTTCTTCTGAAATTGTAGAGAAATCTAAATCTCCATTTCCATAAACATTATTATCTATTGCCATAAAATCACCATTCTCCAAGAAAATTATAACATAAAAAAGGAAGATTATTAACCTTCCTTAACTACATTTTGTTTTTTTCTTTTATTTACAAGTATTATTGTCATTAATGCTCCAAGAGCAAATGCAACACCAGCAACAACACAAATGATAACGATTGTTCTAGAATCTAACATCTCATCTTCGTCTTCATCATCATCTTTGTCTTTTTTCTTCTTAGAAGGTTTCTCTTCTTCTTCCTCTGGATCTTCTTCAGGTTCTTCCTCAGGTTCATCCGCTGGTTTTTCTACTTCTTTAAATAATTCATCTTCTTCACAATCTTCTTTTAACCAATATTGATTACCTTTGTATTCAACAAATACATAGAAATTATAAGCACCATCATTACCAAACTGTTCATCAAATTCTTCACCATAGAATGTATCAGACAATACTTTTAAAACTGTACCTTTTTCTAATTTTTCAGAAGATTTACCTTTTGGTTTATCATATAATTCAGCGTCCTTTAATAATTCAACATACTTAGCTTTGTTTAATTTAATAAGATTTGGTTTTTTAAATGAATCCCACATTTCTTCACAATCATTATATTTAATTAATGATTTACCAGTCCAAATATCTGTAAAGAAAACATCTTTTAATACTGTACCAACAGGAACAGTTCCACAAGATAACTTAATTGGTACGGCAACTACATAATCACCATAGTTTTCTAATATTGCACCATTTTCAACATTTACCCATCCACTTATACCATTAATATCAACATAGATATAAGCTGAATCTTCAATATAATACTTATAAAGACCTTTAGTACCATTCTTTAAAGTACCAACAACTTCATAACTTTCAGATGGACCTTTTCTTACTGGAACACCATCTTTAGCATTTACAATTATGTCAACAGACTTTTCTAGTTTATCTACTCCTTCTGATTTGTTAGTTACCTCTTTATCTGCAGGAACAACATCTCCTAGTTTTACATAAGTCAAACTACCAAAATCACTTTCATCTTTTTGGAATTCTAAATAAGTAGTTCCATCTTGATACATTTCATAAACAATAATAATCTTTGTATCCTTTTCTAAATGACCAGTTAATTCCATTTTACCTTTAGAATTATACTTGTAGTAGTCAACTCCTCCATCTTTAACAACTATTGCTTCGTACTTTCTTATTTCTGGAGCTCCCAAATCTGCTTTAGCAAAGATTGGAACAAATAATAATAAAGCTACAATTAAACTAAATACTTTTTTCATAAACATCTTCCTTCCTTATTCTCTCTATAATTATTATAATACAAAATCCATAAAAACACCTATTAAATATGAACAACTATTTAAAATTAATGATAATAAATATGGATTAATCTTTCTATACTCTAAAACTTTACTATATATTAAACCTTCAACTATAACTGCTAATATTTCTAATACAGCTAAAGAAATATATTTAGCTAACAACCCATATCTAAACAACATAAATATAGGTAAACTAACTACTAATGGATTAGTTAAAACATTAACCAAAACAACATTTAATAAATCTTTTTTATTTTTAACTTTAAAGAGTAGACTAATTACTACTTCAATTATAATTGTTAGTATTAAACATCTCACCATTATTAATGGTAAATCATTTATTCTCATTTCTTCTTTAATTCTTTCATTACTAGTATTAAAGTTATCAAAATGATTACAATCATTGATATTAAATAAAGCCAAAATAATAATTTATGACCAATTAAATAACTGGAATTAAAAATATTTGTCATTCTTTAACACCATCCTTCTTTAATACATACCCTAAAACTATTGAACACAATACTGAAATAATAACAATCAATATTATATTAATTTTCATAGATAATTTAATGAAGAATATTGGTACTGTTCCTAAGAATAAACCAATAGTTGTAATACCAAAAGCTAAACCAGGAGTATTCTTCAATACAGATACTAAAATAGCTAATGTAATCGACATTGTCATTGAAAAGAACATAACACCAATAATCGAAACAATCATAATATTATCACCAAAACACAAAAACGGTATTGCTAGTAATGTCGATGAGATAGCTAACTTTCTAATACCTATCTTATCCGACAAGATACCACCCAGAGCTTTACCAAGTCCCATTGTAAAATAAAATATTACTGTTTGAATAACCGTCTTATTCCAACTAGTTGGAATACCATATCCTATATATCCACGACATATAACAACCAATAAAGCTATTAAAACAACTAACATTGGATTAATATCTTCTCTTACATAATTAAACTTATGACATCCATTATCTTTACTTACATAGCAATCTGCTAACAAAATAAATGGTATCATCGATAAGATTGGGATTAATAGTATTAAAGGATTAATGGCACTCTTTGCAAGTAACTTTCCAGTAATAACACCAAATGATCCACCAGCAACAAAGATTGCTGAAGGAGCAAGTTTTCCATTGGAATTTCTTAGTGTATTTTCAGCACCAGCAACATGTAAAAAAGCATTACCTAAACAAAGAATTGTTAAAGTAATAAAGACACTTACTTTGGTTAATCCAAATAATAAATAAGAAATTGCTAATAGTATAGTACCAATAATTCCCATATTCAATTTAGGGAACTTATCTGATATATAACCTATAATACTTTGAGGGACAAATGCTAACCCATCATATATAAAAGGAATCAGCCATACAAAGTGAGCCCCTCCTGTTATTCTAGTTAAATAAAAAAAACAAACTATTTCTACAATAAAATGAATATAAAAATACAAAAAACCATTTACGTTTTTTTTCATAAAACATCTCCTACCATTAATAATTATATCACAAAAAAAGTAATAACTATTTAGTTATTACTTCTTTACTATTTTAAATGAACACTTAGTAGCAGCCCCATTATCATTTGATTCTACAAATGCCGAAGCGGGACCAGATTTATCAGTTGTTAATTTAACAGCCTTGAATTTTCCAGCCGAAGCATCAACAACTTTAAGATAAACAGTACTTCCACTCGTCCATTTAACACTTTTATCTGTTGCGTCACTAGGAGTTATACTGATATTAAAATCATATGTACTATCTAATTTTATTGTTGAAGGACAATTAGTAATTGTAATTTTTTCAACCTTAACATTCTTAACTGTTATTTTAACAGAATCTGTTTTTCCATTTTTAGAAGATAAAGTAACTGTTGCAGTTCCAGCTTTAACTCCTTTAAGTTTTCCATTACCATCAACCGTAAAGATACTTGTATCACTACTCTTCCATGTAACTGTCTTATCAGTTGCATTGTCTGGGAATACTGCATATGTTTGATTTGCTGTTCTTCCAACATAAATTGTCTGAGCACCAGATGTAATTCTAACACTTGTAACTGCTACTCCAGTTACTGTTACTTTACAAGTTGCTGTTTTACCATTACTAGTTGTAACTGTAATTGTTGCCGAACCAACAGCTTTAGCTGTTACAGTACCATTAGCATCTACTGTTGCAATACCAGTATTACTACTCTTCCATGTAACTGCTGAATTTGAATTAGATGGTGTAACAGTAGCTACTAAGACTGTCTTACTACCAACTTGAAGAGATACCGATGTTTTATTTAGTGATACTCCCGTTGGCGCTATCTTATTAACATTAACCGTACAATAAGCTTCATATTTACCATTATTAGATTTTGCTGTAATTGTTACTGAACCAGATGCAACAGCCGTTACTTTACCATTTTGATCTACTGTAACAATATTTTTGTTACTTGTTGACCATACGATACCTTTTTCTGTCGTATTAGTTGGTTGATATGTAACTGATAATTGTGAAGTAGATCCAACATTAAGTGTTATAGAAGACTTATTCAAACTCAATCCTGTTAATGGAACATAATCTCCTCCACCCGATCCACCACTCGGATCAGTAACAGTAACTTTAACTTGAGCTTTAACACCATTTTTTGCTGTAGCAGTAATAGATGTTACACCAGGAGCAACTCCTGTAATTACACCTGAACTATTAACTTTAGCAATTGAAGTATTATTACTACTCCATGTAATCGTTTGATCTGCATTATCTGGTGAAACAGTTGCAACTACTCTATCAGTTGCTCCAACTGATAAAGTAATACTATTTCTATTAACAACAATATATCTTGGCTCTGCAGTAGTTGTACCACCACCAGGTTTAGTAGGTTGTTCTGGTTCTTCAGGATCATCTGGATCTTCTGGTTCTGGTTCAGAACCTCCTCCACTAGAATTTCCTTTAACCGTAACCTTACAAGTTGCCTTTTTACCATTACTTGTCTTAGCTGTAATTGTTGCTGTTCCTGCTTTTTTAGCAGTAACTTTACCATTACTAACCGTTGCAACATTTCTATTACTACTTGACCAAGTTACTTTTTTATTAGTTGCATTATCAGGATATACATAAGCTTCTAGAATTCCAGAACCACCAACATCTAATGTAACAGAAGTATAATTAAGTGAAATACTTTGAACTGGAATAGTATTATCACTAGGAGTTTCAGGTTGCTCTGGTTCAGGTTCAACTGGATCAGGATCATCTCCTCTTTCCCTAGCTTCTATTTCTTCAATATATGCATCATAGAATTGACTATATCCTTCTACAGTAATCTTAACTGAAGCTTCTAAATCATTAACTGTTTTAACAGTAACAATAGCAGTTCCAGGTCCGATACCAATAACAGTACCATCTTCTCTTACAAGAGCTATTCTACTTTCACTACTTGACCAAGTAACTGTTTTATTAGTAGCATCACTTGGTTCAATATTAGCATATAGCTTAATTGTTTCATCAGCTTTTAATGTATATTCATCGATATCTAAAGATATTGATTTTGGTAAATTGTTATTTGGATCATCAATCTTCTTTGATGGATCATCATCTTCATTTTCCTTAACAGTTACCGTACAATAAGATATTTCTTTATTATTATAAAATGCCTTAATTATAACAACTCCTGGAGATACTCCTTTGACAATAGCTTCACTTACTGTAGCAATATTCTCATCACTAGTTCTCCATTCGATATCTTTTACTACATCTTCAGCATTATTTGTATTTATTAATTTAATTTCCTCGCCAACTTTAACAGTACGATCTTTTAAATTTAATACAATATTTTTACTATCATTTATTTTGAAGGCGCTACCTTTAGAAAAAGTTCTAGTTACTAGGAATAATAAAGCAGCTAATAAAGCCATAGCTAAAATCAATCCTAAAACAAGCCCAATATTCTTTGAACCTTTTTTACTATTTTCCATAGGTATCACCTCCTTTTTTATTATTTTTTGTTAATTTATTACACTTATCGATATGTCTTTTGTTATTTTCGATTCAGTTTCCAGTACTCTAATAGTACAAGTCCCAGCTTTAATTCCTTTAACCGTTGCCGTTCTTTCATAAGAACTATTAATAATTGAACAAACAGAAGAAGTAGTCGTTGACCATAAGAAACTATAACTACAACCACCTGAACTACATGTTGGTGTAACTGTAATGGTAACACTACTTCCAACACGTACTGAACCGCTTGAAGAAGTTAAACGAAGTGACGTTACAGTTCCGTTTGCGCCGTATCCACCACCAGAACTATAAACCGTTATTCGTACTGTAGCCACTGCTCCATTTGATGCAGTAGCTGTTATTGTTGTAGTACCAGCACTATTTGCTCTTACTACTCCAGAACTAACTGACGCAACAGATGGACTACTACTCCTCCATGAAACCGAACTTGAATAATAATCTCCAGATGTTAACATAACTCTTAACGTTACTGAATCGCCAACATTCATTGAATATGTAGATCCAACATTAAACACGATATTAGGTCTATTAACTGTAACCGTACATTTAGCTGTTTTGTTATTTGGTGTCTTAGCAGTAATATGTGCTGTACCAGCACTTTTAGCTGTTACCGTTCCATCTGATGAAACTGTCGCTATTGAAGTTACATCAGATGACCATGTTACAGTTTTATTAAGAATACTACTAGGGCTATAAGTAACACTCAACTTATGTGTTGCACCAATCTCTAAAGATAATGATGATTGGATACTAATACTATCAGGATATACTTGACTAACAGTAACCGAACAAGTAGCTTCTAAACCATTACTTGTCCTAGCTGTAATTGTTGCTGTTCCGCTTCTAATACCTGTTACTAATCCATTTACTACTGTTGCAACAGAAGTATTACTACTCTTCCATGTAACTGACTTATCAGTTGCATTAGAAGGAGTAATTGTTGCCGTTATTTTCTGCGCATCACCAACATTGACATTTAAAGAACTTTTATCTAATTTAATTCCCGTTGGTACAGCTCCTTTTACAATAACTCTAAATGTTACAGAAGCACCACTAGTTAAAGATGCTGTAATATTAGCTCTTCCTTCTTTTTTACCAACAACTTTACCATTTTGATCAACAGTAGCAACAGAAGTATCGCTACTCTTCCATGTTGGCTTTTCAGTTGAATTAGTAACTGTTGCTGTAACGGTTGTTGAACAACCTACACAAATTGTTTCGCTTTCTTTATCTATAGAAATTGACGCTACCTTTTTAACTGTTACATCAACGCTATCTGTAACACCACTACTAGCTTTTGCGGTGATAGTAGCTGTTCCTTCTTTGATACCTTTAATTCTTCCTGCACTGTCAACAGTAGCTACACCATTATCACTACTTGACCAAGTAATTGATTTATCTTCAGCATCACTTGGTTTAACTGTAGCATTAACTGTTACAGATCCTCCAATACTCATTACGATATTAGTTTTATCTATAGAAACTGATTCTACTTCTATTCTTTTAATTGTTACTTTGAAAGTAGCTGTTTTACCATTTTTCGTTTTAGCTGTGATAGTTGCCGTACCAGCTTTTCTTGCCGTAACACGACCATTATTTACAGAAGCTACTGTTTTATCACTACTTGACCAAGTAACAGTTTTATTAGTAGCATCTTCTGGTAAGATTGATACTTTAAGTAAATATGTTTCACCTATTACCATTTCTTTTGCTGTTGCATTTAATGATATAGATTCGATAGGTGTTTCTGTACTAACAACTTTTATCTTAGCTGTAGCCTTTTTACCATTACCAGATTTAACAGTAATTGTTGCAGTTCCTACCTTCTTACCAGTAACAACACCATTACCATCAACTACAGCAACATCTTTATCACTTGTACTCCAAGCTAATGATTGATTTGCAGCAGTATCTGGTGTAATTATTGGTACTAAAGTAACTGTTCCACCAACTGTTATTGATTCACTAGTTTTATCTAAAGCTAAACTTTGAATTTGAACATCTTTAACCGTTACTGTTGCTTCAGCAGTAAGACCATTCGCTGTTCTTGCAGAAATAATACTTGTACCAGGTTTAACAGCAGTTACTTCACCATTATAAATACTTACAACAGAAGTATCACTACTAACCCATGTAATAGTATCATTTGTTATATTACTAGGAGTTAATGAAGGTACGAAAACGAACTTTTCACCAACTATTATTTCAACTTTTGTTTCATTTAAAGTAATGCTTGTTGGATAAACTTCTAAAGCATTGATTTTTCCATCATCACCAATAGCTTCACCACTTATTACTTTTATGGTACAAGAAGCAATTACTTTATCATTTGCTTTTGCAGTAATAGTAACGTTTCCTTCTTTTCTACCAGTAACTTTACCATTACTATCTACAGAAGCAATCTCTTTATCACTACTACTCCACGCAATAAAATCCGTAGAATCCTTAGGATCTATGGTTGCTTTAATATCCATACTTTCGCCAACACGCAATTTAGCATCATTTACATTAAGGCTAATACTTTCAGCATTAATAAATTTCTCTTTTTCTTTGAAAAGACCAAATTTAAAAAAGTACATAGCAAATAATAATAAAATAATTACAATTGCTAAAGTGAAGAAGATACTACTTCCTTCTTCCTCCATCGCTTCTTCTGGATATTGCTGATAATTTTGTTGATTTGGATATCCGTTATCTTGGTAACCATTATTAGGATAACCATTGTAAGGATAATTATTATTCCCTTGGTATCCATTATTTTGGTATCCGTTATTTTGGTAACCATTGTTTTGATAACCATTTGGAAATCCATTTGGAAATCCATTATTCATTATTATCACCATTTTAATTATATCATAAAAAAACCCATCTTGAATAATAATATTTTATATGTTAAAATAGCAAAATTGTATTCGGGGTGTTAGTATGAAAAATCTTGAGATTTATATTAAAGGAACAGCTCCACTAGAAAAGCGTGAAGAAATCATTTTTAGCTTAATAGATTCCCTAGATAACGAGAGTTATAAACTATTTAATGAAATTGTTGATTTAAGCGATTATTCATACTACAAACTAAGTAATCTTTCGATTAGAGCCAAAGAATTAAAAAGAATTTATACATTAACCAACGAACTATTTGAATACATAAAAGATATTGAAACAGCAAGTTTTGACTATGCAAAAAAAAGATGGCAATTAAAATGTTTTTTAACTTCTTATGTAACTCTTCAAGTGTTTTTAACTTCCAAATTAATATCAACTGGTACAATAACCCAACAAACAATGCTAAATTACATAGCTACAGCTATATTTGGTGTTGGTGCCTTTACTGTCTTATTTAAAAAAGCTAATAAAGATTATGCATATGAACTCTCCGCTATTTCTGAAAGTGTAAGACGATTTAGTGATGAAAGATTAGCGGTAATTGGTTCTACTCTAGATAATTGTGAAAGACTAATTTATGCCAAATATAAAAATCATGAAAAAGATGAAAATATTGACATTTTAATTACAGAAGCAAATAATTTTATAGCATCATTTATTGATGGTAAGGTAACTGAAGAAGAAACAAATACTATACCAAATGAATTGAAAAGAGTTATGGTAACTATCTTAAAACAAGATTTAACAAGTGAATCCGACGACTTACTAAGTCTATTAAATGAAGCTAAAAATAATTATTATCAAAGATTAAAACTAATAAAAGAGTATTAAAAAAAGTTTGTAGATATCTACAAACTTTTTATTATGGTCTATATACCAATCTAGGTCCACCACATTCTGGTGCTGGTGGAGGACATGGAGGTCTATATTCACCACATGGATGTTCTGGTACCACTGGTTGTGGACATACAGGCCACCATACCCATTGATAATCACATGGATTTGGTGGACATACTTGTGGTTGACATGGATGTTCTTGATGATATAATCTCCATCCCATTTCATTATATTGTTGAGTATAATCATTTTGAACTACTTGTTGTAATTTTTCTACACAAGGAATGTATAATACTTGACCTCTAGATAGTTTATTAGGATCAGATAAATTATTATATGTAGCTAATTTATCAACAGCTTCTTGATTTGTTAATCCATATTGTACTCTAACTATACAATATAAAGTATCTCCCTCTTTAACTGTATATGTTTTGTCAGCTTCACAATCTACTGGATAAACAGGAGCTACAGGTGTAACTGGAGTTACTATAGTAGCTTGAGTAGGTGCTACATACTCAACACCATATAAATCTAATAAATTTCTTGGTATTCTTACTAGATCGCCTGGAAATAGCATTGATGGAGTATCCATATGATTATAATCTGCTAATATCTCCCAATAACCAGCATTGCCATAATACATTTCAGCAATCTTACCAAGTGTTTCTCCCTCTTTAACTCTATGGATGATTACAGAATCATCTTGTGTTTGTTCTACTGCAGTTGGTTCCATTGTATTACCATCAGCATATGCAGTTACATGTGCACCAGTTAATACAGCAAAAGCCATTGCAAAAGACAAAATACTTTTAGTGTTTCTTTTCACTATTTTCACCTCTTGCCTTTATTATAATTTATTAATAACAAAAAGTTAATAACAAAATGAAAAAAACAAAAAGAAAATATCTATTTAGATATTTCCTCATATACTTTATCAACCTTTTCTCTATTACCTTCAATGCCAATAACACACATTTTAGGTGAAGAATAATCATCTATTTCAAACTTAACATCATCTTTTTCATAGATATATCTAACTCGGTCGTTATTAGCAGCTTCATAGAAATTTAATACATTTAAGATAGATTCTATTACATCAATGTTATCATCAGTAACAACCAATTCTTTTGACTCACTAGATATCTTTAATGCTTCATCTTGTTTGCCAACATTCTTACAATCAAAGACGCAAGATATCTCTCCATCCTTAATAGATGTTGTAATTCGCGCTATAATATCTTTACTATAACGATTCTCATACACGATTCTATTCTGTTTAATCGTATCTACTAATTTATAATCATTCTTTTCACAATAATCTAAATAAGGTTTTACAGAATCGACATTAAAACTATATTCATACTCTTCCATGTTGTATTCCTTTCTTTTTAAAAAAGATATGAAAATCATATCTTTTAATTAAACATTATCAGGTAAAGTACCATTTGCTGGTGCAAGATCAACTGATAACCAATCATATTTATCTGCAGTATCACTCTTAAGAACTCTAACTCTTACAGCTATACCTTTAAATTCAAATTCACATAATTGAGCACTAAAACATTGATTATCACCCATTATTGAAATTAATTCTTGTGTATCAAAAATACCTATAATACCTGCAATGGCAGCCCCCATAAAGAAGCCTCCTTGATCAGCACTACCACTTTCTGTAAATACATAACTAACAGCACTAGTTGTTTTTCCACCATCATTACTATAATAATAAACTACATCATTATTAGATAAATGTGTTTCATAAACATTTGGATAACCATGTAATGGAGCATCTAATACTTCATATTCAGTTGTTATTGTTATTCCATTATTTCTAGTTTTAAAGATAGTAGTCATCGTATCAGCGAAGTCTTTAGTAGAAACTGAGAATGCTTTTCCATCAGCAGTAATATAACTTGGTGTTTTAGTTTTTTCTTCTTTGGCTTCCTCTTCTTCTTTAGGTTCTTCTTCTTTCTTAGACTCTTCCTTATCTTCATTTTTATCTTTTTTACTTGCTCTTTCGTGAGTATCATCATCGCTTTTTGCATCGCTAAACTTATTAACAGCGAAGACTACACCTCCAGCAATAGCTAAAACGGCAACAACCAAAACAATTATTATAATTATATTTTTCTTCTTTTTGTTTGCTTCTTCTCTAGCTAATATTTGTTGTGTTTGTTCAAGAGCACTTCCCTCTTGTACTACAGGTTGTTCTACTACTGGTTGTTGTACTGGTTGTTGAACTGTTTGTTCAACTGGTTTTTCATTTTCATTCATAATTAATTCCCTTTCTTATTTTTTCTTTTATCTTGTCTAAAAGCCCAATCAAGAGCTGTTTCTTTTTTACCATCTGGTGAATCATATGCTTCTTCAAAAGTATAATTTTGCACCCAACTATGTCCTTTTCCAACAAAGGTATGCATTGCTGCTGTTCCACCAACACTATTGATTTGGTCTACAGCTTTTAACGCTCCTGGATAAGTAGTACGAGATTTACCACCTCTATTATCTTTATCTCCATGGAATGCCCATACTTTTACTCCACTAAAAGCCCCTGTAACTTTATTCCAACCACTAATCGGAATAACTGCTGAAAAGTAATTAGGATACTTATTAACCATTTGATAAGCTGTAATAGCACCATAACTATGACCACCAACAGAAATTCTATTGGTATCAGCCTTATATTGGCTCGCCACTTTATCAGTTAATTCTTTCATTACTAAGGTGATATTATCACCTTCAAAATTTTTAATATAAGGACAAATAACAATTCCATTTGGAGTAACCTTTTGATCTTTTACTAACTTCGTTAAACCATAGTTTAACCAAGTTCCTCGACTCGTTCCTCGTGTACTACCACCATGCATATAAAGCATTACTGGTAAACCTTCCATGTTTTCAACACCTTTAGGTGTATATACAAAGTATTCAACTGTAACGCCATTAGATGCTCTAAATTTTTCTTTTGTAAACGAACCATATGGTAAATCTTGGAGACTCGCCGGTAAAGATTCTTCATACCCAGTTTTTAACAAAGGCATGGCTTTTTTACTAAATAAATCAGTAAATTTATCACTAAATATTTTGGGCTTATCTAAATTACTAGCACTAAAACTACTTAAACTATCTTCTAAAGCTGTTAATTCTGTTAAATATTTTTTATACCAAGTATTAGAATTAGTAACACCTTTTTTAAGACGTTCAACTGGTTGCCTTAACTTAGCTGTTATTAATCTTATCTCTGTACTTGCTAACTGATTTAAATAACTACTGTTAAATTCATTATAAATATCTTCAGCTTTAGTCTTAATAGAATCTAGTTCAGATTGTTTAGTATTCATGGTATCTAAATTAATACTATAATCCATGCTAATCACCCTTTATATTATAAACTAATTATAACATAAAAAACCTACACATTTGTGTAGATTTTTTAATTATCTTAATGTTCTAAATTTCTTATAGAAATGTAATGAGAAATATAGACTTAAAGCCAATGCCATAACGATTAGTAAACTAACAAATACACTTGTTACAGGATTATCTGGTTCCTTATCTTCTTTTTGAGATTCAGTATCAGTATAATTCTTAGGATCACTAGAATCGTTATTCTTTGGTTCCTCAGGTTTTGGTTCTTCTGGTTTAGGTTCCTCAGGTTCTGGTTCAGGTTCTACTGGTGGCTTTTCAGGCTCATCTGGTTCAGGTTCTGGTGTTTTATTATTAAACACGATTTCATCTGCACCTTCTATTTCAAATGATTCTGCCTTGAATGTATCACCATCTGGTATAACAACAATTTTAACGAAGTATTCCTTCTTATCATATTCATACTTATCATCAGAAGCTACTTCTTTAATCTTGTAATAATATGTACCAGGTCTTGCATAAGTTAATCCCACAAATTCAATTGAGCCATCTATGCCATTAATAGTAGTTGCCTTATAACCATCCGCTATAACATTCTTATTTTCATCAACTTCTTCTATTGAGAAATTAAATATTTCTTCAGAAGGTTTGCCATCTAAGTTCTTTTCAGCATATATTACATGAGATAACATATCTTTTGAATATATTACACCAAATACAGCAGGTGTATAAATAACTATCTTATCATTTATTTCAACAACATCTATTTTGTCTCCTACTCTTAATGATACTGAATTGTTAACATTATCAAGAGATGCAACTACCCTAAAAGAAGTAGAAAAAAAAGAACTTTCCCCCTATTTTAGGCGCCTTAAACAAAAAGAAAGATATCTTTGTGATATCTTTTTATAATTATGGTTTTGCTGTAAAGCATCCAGGTGCTGATTCTCCACCATCTATACGCATATATGTTATATCTTTATCAAGTCCCACATTAGAACAATCTGTTCCAGCGCCACCTTTTAATTTAGTATTGCTCATAAAATTTAAGTTACCTCCCGGACTACCTAAAACAGACGAATCAAAATCAGGGCTTGCATAGATTATCTCCAAATTTGGCATTTCAGCAAACATATTTGTACTTTTTCTTAATTTCGTAGTTCTAAGACCAGATATATCAACAACTCTTGCTGTACTAAAACAGAATAAACACGAAACATTTTCTAAACTATCAATATTAAAATTAGAAATATTTAAAACATCTGTTTCTGCATATTGAAACATAGCATCCATATTAGTTACATTTCTTGTATCAAAACTACTAACATCAAGATCAGGTATCTTAGATTTATAAAATGCTTCTTTCATATTTGTAACATTAGATGTATTAAAACCATCTAAATTAACATGTCCCTCATATTCATAGAACATCCATTCCATATCCTCTAAACTAGAAGTATCTAAAACACTTAAATCCACATCCATCTTAGAACCAATGAACATTTCTTTCATTGACTTTACTTTTCTAGTATCAAAACTGCTTAAATCTACATCAAAAGAATTATAAGAAAACATATGACCCATATCTTCCACATTACTAGTATTAAAATTAGAAACATCTAAATGTTTAATGTTCTCATTAAGAGCAAACATACCTTGCATTGTTTTAACATTTGATGTATCAAAAGTACTTAAATCTAATTCTGATACTACAAGATGTCTAAATGTACCCTGCATAATAACTATATTTGTCGTATTAAAACTACTTAAATCAATACTAGGAGCACCAGACCCTTGAAAGGCATAAGACATAGAAGTAACAGGAATATCATTTACATAAACACACATTTCGGTTGTAACTGGATCAGTACTACTATAATCAACAAGTCTCATTGACCATCCTTCAGTAGTCATATCTCTAAAAGGTTTAAAATTCCAATTGATTGAAGATGTTGCTTCTTCTTGATATCTATACGCATACTGACCATTTATATATTCAGCACCTTTTACTAATTCTCCATCAAAATAACATTTTTTTACTGGATATTTTTCAAACACAAAATGTGAATTAGATTCTACCTTAACAGTACACATTGCTTTAGCTATTAATGGTAATGATAAGATCATTAATATAAGTAAAGCTTTACTTTCTTTTCTATAACCAAAGATAGCTAAAGCAATTACTACTACTGACATTGCAGCAATAACTATAACCAATCTAATACTTCCATTAGTTAATGGATTATCTTCGTTAGTATTATCTTCTATATTTTTTTCTTGATCAACTTCATTTTTTATTTCTTTTGGTTCCTCTGCAGTTGGTACATATACAGGAACTTCAGTATCCTCTACTTCTTTTTCATTACTTGTTAATGAAAAAGACATATTATCATCTACTGGATACTCATTATCACTATTAAATAAACTATCATCTACCTTAGTATCATACTTTATATTTAAAATTACATACTTTTCTTTACCTGGTTCTATTACTCTAGAATCTTCTAAAAAGGATATTGTATATTTAATATTCTTTAAATTAGAAACAATACTATTTTCATCAACTAAAAACTCTTCATCAGAATTATTTTTGATTAGTACTTTATAATCGACATTATCTTCTAATTTACTAAATCTAACATCAAATACTAGTTTGCCATCAACAATCTTAGCATCATTTATTATCTCTGCACCACCATTAGTAGTTACTAGTTCTAAATCTTTTATCTCGATATTTTCATTAGAACATTCTGCTCCATAAACAACAAATGGTAACAATAATAAAATCATGAATAGAAGTATCTTTTTCATATATATCACCTATTATACTTAAATTATATCATAGGACTATTTCATTTCCTTAAACTTAATAATATCTATTTACACTTAAAAAAGGTATCATTTTGATACCTTTTATTATTTTTCTTCTATTGTATACTTTTTACCATTCTTAGCTTTAGTAGCAACATAATACTTAGCTTCTTTTAAAGTATATTTAGGTGTTACTGTAGCTTTATCTTTTTCTTTATTATAGTAATAAGCTTTCTCAGGACATCCTTCTGGTTTTGTTTCATAATATTCAACATCTTCATTTTCTTCGACATCTGTATAAACAATAATATTATTAACTATAGGGTCTGATCCAGCTTTTCTATTAAAATGAACACCAATTAATTTATCATTTACATCTTTATAAATGTAAGTGTATTCATCACTACACCATTCCATACTCCATCCATGTGATCCTTGACCATCTACTTCTTTAAAATCTTTTATCTCAATATCATATTCTTTTAAAGCTTTTAATATTAGTTTTTTATCTTCTTCTTTCGTTTCACAACCAACTAATAAAAACATTGATAAAAATAAACCTATTATTATTAAAAATTTCTTCATCTTATCACCTACTATACGCTTTTATTATAACAAAAAAGACATCTTTTCCGTTTTAGAACTTTTTTATGTTACACTATATATGTAAACGAAAAGCTCGCCTTGCTTTTTAAAAAAAGAGATATCATTCGATATCTCTTTTTATTATTTAGCATCTACTACTTCGTAATAAACACATTTATTATTTTCAAGTCTAGCTTCACTTGGGCATGTATAACCAATAACGAATTCAGCAACATCTTTAGGATTTAAACATGCTCTATCTTCATAACTAATCAAGCCATCAGCACAAGCTATTTTTAAAGTTGGTTCTTTAGTAACCTCTTTAATACACTTCTTTCCTTCTAATGTATATCCAGAGTCACACTTATATTCGCTCACAGTTGGATTAGTATATTTAACAGATCCTTCGCAATACTCACTTCTACTACTATATCTTTTTCCATCACGAGCACCCTTACAAATTAATATATTACTTGCATCATCCCAACAAGAATCACCAACTTTAATCTTACCAGGACAACCTTCAGGAAGTACTCCTGCACGATGCCAATAACACTTGCCGCCTGATTCTAGATATTCAGTACCATCACCAGCTTTACCAGCTTCACAAGGGCTCATTGGATGAGTAGCATTTGAAGTATCTACACAAACAATATCTTTTGCATCTCCAGCATTCTTACCAGTAAGACCTGCTTCATATCTAGTCATAGCAGTACCTTTACTACAAGTATAATTTGCTGCTTTAGCAGCTACTTCTTCTTTTCCAACACATTTACCTTCAACTAATTCCATATCTTTTTTACAAGAAGGTTCATGCATAGAAGGAGACACTTTATAACATTTATCTTTATACTTTTGATAATTTTCAGGACATGTTTTACCTTCAATTGCATTCTCTTCTTTTATTGCTTTTTCACATTTACCATCACGTAATGTGTAATCTCTTTCACAATAAAGACCTGTTTCTTTAATTTCTTTTAATTCTTTTGCTGTTCTCTCAGTAAAGTCTTCAAAATGAACATCATCTTTACCTTTAGTAGCTTCTAATATAACTGCTGCTTTTGCAGGAGTTACATTATAACCTTCTGCTTCATGTTTAGCTTCTTCAGTTATTTCAGGAATTATAATATCTACATGAATCTTATTTCTATCACAAGCTTCTTGTAAATAATCTTGAACCATCTTACGATCATTTCCGTTAGATTTTTCTTCAATTCCAACAATAACGGTTAATTCATCTTGTTCAATTAAACCTTTATCTTTAGCATTCTTAAGAACTTCATCAAATACTTCATTTAAGCTTTTACCTTCAAAATCACGACTAACTAGTTCTTCAGCATCGCCATCAAGATAACCAATTCTTTTGGCTTTATCGCCATCTATTTCTAATTCAATAGCTGGATTAATATCTAAAGTTGCCATATATGGCTTAGATTCAGCCACTTTTTCTTTACCACAACCCACTAATAGTAATATCAAGCATATAACAACAGGTAATATAATTTTCCTTTTCATCTAATCACCTACCTTAACATTATATCATACATATATCATATAAAAAAAGTATCCAATGGATACTTTTATTCTACACCATGATATAACTGATATTCTTTAATAACTTCTGTCTTTAAATTATCTTTTAAATCAATATATTCTAGATAATTAGGGATTGTATCTTCAGAATCTACATCTGATGTTCTAATATAGTATAATCTTCCATCAACAATAATTGGTGAACAAACAATATCATTGCTTACATCAGTATCTCCATCTTCATAGACAAACGCAAAAATATCATCTAGTTTTCTTAATTCTTTTCCTTCTTTGTCATAGATAACTATTTCAACCGTACCTAAGCATTCTTCTTGGAAAATAGAAACTACATAATCACCATATTCATACTTATCTGTACTAGATGCACAACCAACATCTTCATCTTCTTCATCAAAATCATCAGCAGGAACTGTCATATGCTTAGCATCTTTATCAAAATCTCTTTTGAATACAGATTCTAATTCTTCTCTAATATCATCACCTGTTGGTACTATTGGTCCTTTTCTTTCATTTTTCTTTTCTTCTTGTTTTTCTTCAGTTTTAGTATTTTCATTTTTACTTTCTTTACCTTTAGTTAAAACAAAATAACCTGCTACACCACCAGCAACTAAAATAACAATTAACAATAGAATTCCTATTACTTTTCCTCCCTTTTTCTTAGGAGCTTGAACCTCTTGTGTTGTTACTTCTTTTTCTTCCATAAACACACATCCTTACTATCTTAATTATAAAATAAAAATTACTATTCCACCACCCTTTTATTTTTTCGTATTCTTCTTTACAAATAACACGTATATAACATTGTAAATATAGTCAATATATTTACAAAAATTATAGCAAATGGCTTTATTTTGTCAAAAAATCAACATAAAAAAACTAGTAATCTCCATAGATTACTAATTCTTTATTATGGTCTATATACCAATCTAGGTCCTTCACATTCAAATTCACATTCTGGTGAATGACATGGATGTCTATGTTCAAAACAAGGATGTTCTAGACATTCTTCTGACCACCATATCCAATCCCATTCATCAACAAATGGATGGCATTCAGGATGATTTAAAATCCATTCCATTCTTCTATATTCTTCCGTATAGTCATATTGATCAACTTCCATTAATTTTTCAATTACAGGAATTGATAAAACTTGACCAACTCTCAATAGATTTGGATCACATAATCCATTATAAGTAGCTAATTTATCTACAACATCTCTATTATGAGTTTCATATTGAACTCTAGCTATACAAAATAAAGTATCTCCCTCTTTAACAGTATATGTTTTATCATGTTCATAATCATATAAATCTACAGTTAATAATTCCATTAAATCTTCTGGTATTTCTAACACTTCTCCGGCCCATATTCTAGCAGGATCAGCTATGTGATTATATTCTGCTAATTCTAAATAATAGATTTCACTACCAAAGAATCTTTTAGCAATACTTCCTAAAGTATCTCCTTCCTTAATAGTATAAGTGTTTACTCTTTCATGAGTTTCTTCAATTGGTGTTGGTTCAGTAACAGGTGCTTCTGCACGTGCTACTGTTGGAACACTAGCCATAATAGTTCCAGCCATTGCAAAAGACAAAAAGCGTTTAGTGTTTTTCTTCATAATATTCACCTCTTATCTTTATTATAATTTATTAATAACAAAAAATTAATAACAAAATGATAAAAAATAAAAATTGAGTTTCTACTCAACTTTTATTACTCTTATAACAATCTATTATAAAGTTCTTCATATATTCTAGATTATCTTCTATATCACTAACTAACTTAATTTGATTTCTAGCTCTGTCTAAATTATGTTTTTCATATTTAATTCTAAAATAAGTATCACCA
>JAEEGL010441789.1_pt1 | contig 40935 bp, 28 predicted proteins | sample 9134231 | NCBI WGS metagenome assembly JAEEGL01 (sample SAMN16246548, study PRJNA631951) | gut metagenome | biome: gut microbiome; feature: rumen; material: fiber-attached | host: Bos | place: Iran: Karaj | collected 2018-10
AAAATCATACTTTTGTATCCCGTATTTATCCTTTCTCTCGACATGAAATACGGGTTCGACAACGACAAGTACCTCAAGATCCAATCGGAGCACATCCGTGAGCGCATCGCCCAGTTCGGCGACAAACTTTACATGGAATTCGGCGGCAAGCTCTTTGACGACTTCCATGCCAGCCGCGTCCTCCCGGGTTTCGAGCCCGACAGCAAACTCAAGATGCTCATGCAGATGAAGGACGATGCAGAGATTGTCATCGTCATCAGCGCCGTGGACATTGAGAAGAACAAAGTGCGCTCAGACCTGGGCATCACCTACGACGTGGACGTGCTGCGCCTCCGGGACGAATTCCTGGACCGGGGCCTCAGCGTGAACAGCGTCGTCATTACGCACTTCATTGGCCAGCTCAGCGCGGTTGCCTACCGTAAACGCCTGGAAAGCATGGGGATACGGGTCTACTATCACTATACCATCGAAGGCTATCCCAACAATGTGGCGCTCATCGATTCCGAGCAGGGCTTCGGCAAGAACGACTATGTGGAAACCACGCGTCCCCTGGTGGTGGTGACGGCGCCCGGCCCCGGCAGCGGAAAGATGGCCGTCTGCCTGAGCCAGCTCTATCAGGAGAACCGCCGCGGCATCAAGGCCGGCTACGCCAAGTTCGAGACCTTCCCCATCTGGAACCTGCCGCTGAACCATCCGGTGAACATTGCCTACGAAGCCGCCACGGCAGACCTGGAAGACGTAAACATGATAGACCCCTTCCACCTGGAGGCCTATGGCACCATGGCGGTGAACTACAACCGGGACATCGAGATTTTCCCGGTCATGAACGCCCTCTTTGACGATATTTACGGCGATACGCCCTACAAGTCCCCCACCGACATGGGCGTGAATATGATTGCCTCCTGCATCTCGGACGACGAAGTCTGCCGTGAAGCCGCCCTGCAGGAAATCATCCGCCGCTACTATACGGCCCTCTGCAATTTTGCCGATGGGAAAGCCACTGAGAATGAGGTGAATAAGATTGCCCTCCTCATGAAGCGGGTCCGTATCGACACCACATACCGCAAATGCACCGTGGCGGCCAAGGAGCGCACGGACCATTCCGGACTGGCGGCGGCCGCCATCGAACTGGAAGACGGCACCATCCTCACCGGCGAGACTTCGCCGCTGCTGGGGCCCAGTTCGGCGCTGCTGCTGAATGCCCTCAAGCATCTGGCCGGCATCGCCCATAATGTAAAACTCATTCCGCAGACCATGATTGCACCCATCCAGAAGACCAAAGTGACGTATCTGCACGGCCACAATCCGCGCCTGCACACGGACGAAGTGCTGGTGGCCATCTCCATGATGAGCCTTCTGGACGAGAATTCCCGCCTGGCACTGGAGCAGCTCCCAAACCTCAAAGGTGCGCAGGTCCATTCCACCGTCATGCTGAGTGAGGTGGACCGCAAGACTTTCAAGAAGTTAGGGGTGGATCTCACCTGCGATCCCATCAAGAAAATCAAGAAGCGCCAGGGGTAATCCGCTGGCACGGAAATTGGATTGGAAATAACACTTATCTATTTAACCCAAAATGAACAAACTCGATCATCCTGCCATCCTGGTCGTTGACATGCTCAATGACTTCGTTACCGGCGCCATCGGCTGCGACCGCGCCCGCGCCATTGTTCCCGCCTGTGTCCGTCTGCTGGACGCCGCCCGTGAAAAAGGCGTTCCTGTCATTTATTGCAACGACAGCCACCTTCCCGGCATCGACCGCGAACTCCAGATCTGGGGAGACCATGCCATCAAAGGTACGCCCGGTGCAGAGGTCATTCCCGAACTCACCCCTCAGGCCAAAGACTATGTGGTGCCCAAGCGCCGCTACAGCGGTTTCTTCCAGACAGACCTGGACATCCTCCTCAAAGAGCTGGGCGTCAAGACCGTCATCATGACCGGCCTGCATGCCCACATGTGCGTCCGTCATACTTCGGCCGACGCTTACTGCCTGGGTTACGACGTGGTGGCCGCCAAGGAGTGCATGGATTCCTTCACGGAGGAAGACTACCAGATTGGTATCGCCTACCTCAAAACCTGCTATGGGGCAGACGCTTACAGCAATGAAGAGCTCATTGCCATGATGTAAAGAAGAGATCCTTCGTCGGCAAAGCCTCCTCAGGATGACAGCATCCCAAGGAGGCTTTCCTTTGTCATTCTGAGCGAAGCGAAGAATCTATTCTTCCGGTGCGAACATGGGGTCCCACGCCGGGAGAAGGGTGACCTTCTTCTGCTGGAACAGCGCCTTGATGTCCTCCGGAACGTATTTTTTCTCCACCACCAGACGGAACATGTATTCGTCGAACCACGCGTCCGTCATGATGATATTGCCCTTGTAGCCGCTGGAGGGGCCCCAACTGTTCTCCACCATCCATTTCACGGGCTTGTCGTCCTGGATGTCCACCGCAATGAGGGTCATGGCGTGCGTGGAACCGCTGGCGTGGGTAAGGATGCGCTCGCGCTTGTCCATGCCGAAGTTGACGCCCAGCAGCGAGCCGTAGTCGTAGTTCTTGAGGTCTGCCAGGCCCCGCTGACGGTCCAGGAACTTGCCTACGTCGCAGGAAAAATAGAGGGCCGTATGGTCCTTGATGGAGGCAATGGCCATTTCCTTGATGCGGTCCATGGGAAGATTCAGATACAGCCAGTTCTGTCCGTCGTACACATGTCGGTCGTACTCAATCTCATACAGCTTCCCGTATTCAAGGGCCGGGTTGTTCATGACCATCACGTAGTTGTTCTCCAGGTCTTCGCCCACGAATTCTTCGTAGAAAGACTTGGGGGTGTAGGTTTTCCGGCTCACCACTTCCCCTTTGTGCGTACGCCGGGTCCAGGTGAACTCGGAGGGCGGTACGCCCAGGCTGATGGCCAGGATGCGGTAAATGTCTTTGAGCATCTCCACCTTCAGGGCCGCCTGCTCCTTGGGTTTGGCCGCCCTCAGGCGCAGGGCGTCTTCCCGGAGGATGGTCTTGAGCTGCGCGTTGATCTGCGCCGTATTGTTGGCCGTATGGGTTTCCGGCATCACTTCCGAGGGAACGATCCCGTATTTCATGATAAGGTTCGACACGCCCGTGAACTGCCCGCCGTCGCCGATGGGGTTGGACAGCAGCCAGTCCACCTTGCGGTCTTCCAGCGGGAGTTTCTGCGTGTCGATGATGCTTTGCAGGAACAGGTTGGCCTTTTCCAGCTGGTCGTAGAAGAAAAGGTAGTTCTGCGACAAGGTCAGGGGCATGAGGTTGTGCTTGACAATCATGCGGGCGCGGATGACATTGAGACCGGTGAAGAGCCAGCAGCGCCCCGACGACTTCTGGTCCGTGCGCCCGAAGGTGAGCACCTCATGGCTGAAATGCGTATCTATCATGGAGATACGGTCCGTGGAAACCGCCAGTACATTGAGCGGGGCGGCATTCATGGCGTTGCGGAGGGCCTTGTTGGCGGCGTTGTCGTCGTAAGAGTTAGAGAGCTGCTGGAGCAGCTGGGCGGAAATACCGCCGTTGGGGTCCTGCGGCTGGGCCTGGAGCATCATGCAGCTCCAGAGGACGGACGCAAGAAGTAGCAGGGTCTTTTTCATATCCGGTGAGTCTCTTTGATACTTTAATCCTTCGAATATACGAATTATTTTTCTATTTTTGTGTCCCTTATGCTGGAACTCTTCCTCATAGCGCTGGCCCTCGCCATGGACTGCTTCGCGGTATCCGTGGCCAGCGGGGTCATCGTCCGCCGGAATGAGGCAAGGGTGCTGCTGCGCCAGGGCTTCTTCTTCGGCCTGTTCCAGGCTCTCATGCCCCTGCTGGGCTGGGCCCTCACCGTCCGTTTCAGCGAATGGCTGGAGGTGGTGGACCACTGGATTGCCTTTGGCATGCTGGCTTTTATCGGCGGAAAGATGATCTGGGATTCCTTTCATGAAGAAGAGGCCGGCCATTTCAATCCCAGGAATTTAAAGACGCAGCTCCTCCTGGCGGTAGCCACCAGCATAGACGCGCTCGCCGTGGGAATCAGTTTTGCCTGCACGGGTTACCATACGCTCGGGAGCCTTGCCTTGCCGCTTTCCCTGATTGGCATCGTCAGTTTTGTCATGAGCCTGGCGGGATACCTGCTGGGGGTCCGCTTCGGAGAGGTGGTGAACCAAAAAGTCCGCCCGGAACTGCTGGGCGGACTCATCCTCATTGGGATAGGCATCAAAATCCTGGTGGAGCACCTCAGTGCCTGAAGCCCTAGCGGACCAAATCCAGCCGGGCTGGCAAGCCGTTGTGCTTGAGGCTGTTACTGGCTTCTACCGGAACCACTACTACCGAGTATTCCACGCCATCGGTCATATTGCCCACATTTTCCGTACGTTCCCCAGACTTCCAGAGCACCGACACCGTTCCGGACGGCCGTCCGGAGAGGTACTGCAGGAAGGCGTCTACATTGTCGGCCGGCCAGTGGCCTTCCAGGACCTGACGGTCTCCGTACCACTGGTAATAGTCCTTGGCAAAGCTGTTGGGCGTAATGTGCCAGGCCAGGCGCCCGGGGTCGGCCGGTACCTGGGAGAGCACCACGCCGGCGCGCTGGATTTCAAAGCCGTAGTGCGCCGTGGAGGTCTTTCCGTTCATGCCCGTCATCTCCACCACCACGTAGCCCGTGCCGCCGTACAGGTCTTCGGGAACCGTCAGGACGGGCGAAGAGGGCTCTGTGAATTCATAGGCCCCCTGTCCCAGCAGCGCCTTCTCGTCCGCCGTGGTGGGGACTTTGAGGGCAATGCCCTTGGCCACACGGTATTTCTTCACGGCTCCGTTGGGCGTACAGTGGACCGTCACCTGGAAAGGCGCCGGCTCCAGTTCCACCGTCAGGGCGGCGTCCAGCATGGTCACGCGGAGCTTGGTGATGCTGCTGAAGCCGTTCTGCGCGACGGCGATAAGGGCGATGTCCCCTTCCGCTTCGGCATAAGGATTGTTGGCGGAGGGCGCCTGCACGGTGAGGCTGTTCACCCCCAGGGTGGCCCGCCAGCCGTCGGGCTTGACCAGCTGGCTCTGCGCAACGCCCCGGAGCGTCACCGTAATGGTCTTGCTCTCGCCGGGGACCATGGAAAGGGCCGTCTGGGAAAATACCACCTGGAAATCCTTCACATAGGGTATCCTGAGGGTGGTTCCGTCATGCAGGACGATGCGCACCTGGCCGGCCGCTTCATCCACGGTCACCTCTTCAAAAAAGGACTTTCCGTTTTCCCCGGAGATGCGGGTCCAGGTGTTCCCGCCGTCCACCGAGATGTACACGGCTTCGGGCTCGTACTCTTTCCCCAGCTGGGAACCGGTCTTGAGCTGCGGGACGATGGCTTCCTGCCCGTCGGCATACATGGGCGTGCCGTCTTCCTTGGTGAGCACCTTGCCATCTACCTGCCACACATAGCGGCCGGAGGCCTGGTCCAGGACAATGGTGATGTCCGGGCAGTAACCGTCGGCACCGGGTTCCCCTTGCGGGCCCTGCTCGCCCCGGTCTCCTTTATCGCCCTTGGGGCCTTGCTCCCCTTGTTCGCCCTGATCCCCTTTCGGACCCTGTTTTCCGGTTTCGCCCTGGCCTCCCTGCGGGCCCTGGGGGCCTTCCTTCCCGTTGGAAATCTGGATGTAGTCGCCATTGGTGAAGACAATCTCATATCCGTTGTACAGCGGATTCACGGCCGATATGGCAAAGCAGTCCTTGAAGGAGTTGCACAGCTGGGTGAGGGCGTCCAGATCTGCATTGAGCCGGGTGACGCTGCTCTCCAGCCTGCTCAGGCGGCTCTCGATGGTGCCGGCCCGTTCCTCCAGGTTGTCTACACGGTCGCTGAGTTCGCTCAGTTTGCTGCAGCCGGCGGTGATGGCCAGCGCAGCGCTGAGGGCGAGGATGGGTATCAGGCTTCGTTTCATGCTCGTTTTCTTGGGAAAAACACCCGGGACCGTCACCAGCCCCGGGTGTAATCAAATGGTTTTCTGTTTACTTACTTGGCCTGGACGCCGAAGATGATGGCACGGTTACCCTTGTCGGGATCTCCGGCAAAGGTTTCCACCTTCACCTCGGTGGCGGCGCTCACGGCGCTCGTCAGCGTAAGGGTGTACTTGTCACTGGCGGTGACGGTGAGGGTGAACGGCGCGTTGCTGGTGGCACCGTCATTGGCGGCTACCACCTGCGTCATCTCCTTACCGGCTACGGTGAACTTCAGGCTGGCGGAAGCGCCCTTCCAGCCCACCCCATAGAAGGTGATGGTCTTGGTGCCGGCCGGGATGGTGAAGGTGGCATCGCCATACTTGCTGCTGGTACCGAGCTTCACGCCGTCGGAGACAGCTGTCTCGTTGACGTTGAGCGCCTGGTTCACATAACCGTTGGTACCGGCGGTGAAGGAGACATTGCTGTCAAATTCGCCCAGCACCACTTCGCCTTCCGTCACAGTGACCGTGCACTGCTTGCTGTCAGCCGTGTGGCTGCCGGCCACGGCCGCTACGGAAGCGGTGACGGTGGCGGTTCCCGCCTTGATGCCCTTGATGACGCCGGCCGAGGTGACCGTGACGACGGAAGCATCAGAGGTGGTGTAGGTGATGGTGGCCCCGCTCACGTTGCACGTGGCGTGGATATCCAGTTCCTTGCCCACCTGGACGGAGGCCTCGGAGCGGAAAGTGATGGTGGTAATGGCATCGCCGGCCACGGAACTGACATAATAGGCACCGGCCACTTCCGGAGCGTTATTATAGTCAATCCTGTAACCGATGAGGGTGACCGTATCTCCTTCCTTAAGATTCAGTGAACCGAAGGACTTGTCGTTGGTGATCTTCTTGCCCTCCTTGTCCCACTCCTGCTCGGTGGCGGTGAGACCATAGACAAGGACCTCGCCGGTATTGTCCTTCAGGGTGAAGTTGCCATACGTGGTGTTGGTGAGCTTGGTGATGGTACCGGTGAGCTGGTACTTCTGGTCCACGTTCTCCGCAGCGGCGTTGAACTGGGCTACGGTGACCGTCTGGACGGCAGGCTGGGCGCCGGCTTCCTTCACCGTGACGGTGATCTCCTTGGAAGCGGCGGTGAACTTGCCTTCCACGGCGGCGACGCTGAGGGTCACCTTGGTGCTGCCGGCCTTCACACCGGTCACCACGCCATTGGCAACGGTGGCGATGGTCTCGTCGGCCACGGCATACTGGATAGCGGCGGTGGAGTTGGTGGTGGCGCCGATATTAGCGGTCTTCCCTACCTCGACCGTTACGTCGGAGGCCGTGATGGTGGCCGTTACGGGCTGGTCGGACGGCGTGGTGCCGCCGCCTTCGCCCTTCTTATACAGGGCAACGGGCTTCTGGCTGCTGCCGTCCTTGTAGAAGCGGAAACGCAGTTGGTTGGACGCAGCGTTGTACATGATGGAGGTCGCATTGGAGGCGATGACCGCGTTGCCGTCGGTAAGGGTGATGGTGTTAGCCACTGCCTCAGAACCTTCCACAATGGTGTTGGAGTCTGCCTTGCCGCTGATGTAGATGCCGCTATGGCTCTTCACCGAGTAGCCGCCGTCCATCTTGGCGATGGTAAAGGTGGCATTGTCGATATCGGCGGTGGAGGCGATGGTGCCGCCGGAGATGGTGACGGCGATGCCGTTTTCTGCCACATCCAGTTTGTCGGAAATGCCGCCGTTGAAGGCCACGCTGCCATCTTCATAGACGATGAGGTACTCACCGCTCCAGTCGGAGGGAGCCGTGGTCACCTTAACATAGTCGCCGTCGCCGGTGGGCGGTTCCGGGTCCACAGGCGTTTCGCCGCCTTCGCCGTTGATGGAGACAATCTTGCTGCCGTTGGCAATTTCAGGCGTAGTGACATTGTCCTTCACATACTTCTGGAGCTTGCCGCAGACCACCACCTGGTCCCCCTTCTTGATCTGATCCTCGGCCGTGAACTTTTCTCCGTCCAGATAGTAGCCTCTGTAGACCAGCAGGGTATTCGTATCGTCGGCGGAATCGCCGATGGAATACTCGGCATTGCCATACTGGCCGGTATCCACGTTCTTGACTTCGGTAATCACGCCCTTCACATAGACATCCTCTTCGGTCTTGGCACCGTCTTCCAGCTTTTCAATGACAGAGAGCGCCTCGGCCACCGTGTACGGATTCTCGGCCGAACCTTCTTCACCGGAAGGCTCGCCGCTGCCGTTGCCGACGATTACGGTGTACTGGATGACGCGGGCGGCATAGTTCACCGTGGCTGCATCGGCCTTCACGGCCGGCATGCCCGCAGGAGCGGTAGTCCCTTCGAGACTGTAGATGTAGGCCTGTTTGCTGGCGGTTTCAGGCGTATTTCCCTGATAATTGGTCAGCTTTCCGCAAATAACCACTTCGTTGCCCACCGCAATCTGGGTGTCACCTTCCGCCCAGGCACGATTGCCCAGATAGAGGACGCTGTAGCAGGTGAACTGCGTTCCATTGGTGGTGCCGTCTTCAGAAATGTTGAAGGTTGCCGTACCATGTTCTGCATCGAACGGATACTTGATGGAGGAAATCTTTCCCTTCACGTATACATCGTTCTCGGTCTTGGCTCCGGAAGCCAGCGCTGCGGCCGCATCATAGGCACCCTGTGCATTGTAGGGGCTGTTGAGCGTACCTTCACCGTTAGTAGAGCCGGGCGTATCGCCGCCAGGGGTGTCTCCACCCGGCGTATCGCCGCCAGGAGTGTCACCGCCGGGCGTATCGCCACCAGGGGTGTCACCGCCGGGAGTATCGCCACCGGGGGTGGTGGGATCGTCCGCAGGCTCTCCGTTCCATACGGCCGGGAAGTAGATGGTCACGATGGTCTTGCCGTCGGCCACACCGGTGAACAGGCCGTCCTTGTCGATGGTACCCACTTCCTCAATGGAGGAGCTGTACTCGGGAACGATGCCTTCCACGGGATGGAGGGCCTTGAAGTTGATCTTGCCGCCCACTTCCACCTTCACCAGGCCGCCGGTGGAAGGAGAAGGCAGGGTGCTGTCGTACATGGTGATTTCGGGCACGACGCCGTCCACAGGGGCCGGGAGCTCCCCGAAGTATTCGGGTTCGATGACCACGGTGAAGTGGCCGTCGGTGGTGAGCACGCTGCCGTAGATGTTGGTCCGGTAGTTCTGCTTGAGGGCTACGTTGGGGACCGTGTAGCTGAAGAGCGCGTCGTCGCTGTCCTTGGCATAGAGGGTGAAGTCAATTTCGGGGTCCGCCCCTTCTTCGCCCACCAGCACGTAGTTGGTCATGAGCCAATAGTCGCCCCTTGACTGATAAGGGTCGAAATTGGGATGGGCGCCTCTTGCGCCGCCCTCCACGGGCATGGGAGCGGGCGTGAAGTTATACTCCACGGGCTCGGCCACGCTGCCGTCCACCAGGTTCAGCACGCTGGGAGCCGTGAGCTTAAGGGCCGATTTCCCAAAGTTCACCTGCGCCTTTACGGCCGCCTCGAAGTCCTGTTTGTCGGAAATGACGTTGATCTGGGCGAACGGGCGGGTAAGGGTGACGGTCTGGTCGATGGCGGCAGCCACGCGGTCAATGGAATAGACGGCATAGAAAGCGTCGCGAAGTTCCTCGTTGGAGGGGCCTTCGGGAGCGACCGTAAAGGTTCCCTTCTCCAGGTCGATGGTATAGATGCCGTTGTCGGGGGCGACAGCCAGGAAGACGATGTCGTAGCCGTGTCCCTTCACCAGACGGGCGGTAAAGGTGGTTTGGAGCGATGCGAACGCATACTTGTAGTCACTGGCATCGGGAGCGATGGAGAGGCCCTCCAGGTATCCCACTTGCCGGTCATACACGCCTACCACCAGTTGGGTGGCACTGAGACCGTCGCTGTAGGCTTTGGTGAGCGTCCCCGCGAAGCCCAGGTTGAACTGGGCTTCCACGGTGGTGCCATTGTCCAGGCCTTCCTTCTCGGTCTCCCGGGCGCAGCTCACCGCAAACAGCGTTGCGGCGGCCGCCAGGATGGTATAGATGAGTTTTTTCATATCTGTCTCCTTTTACTTATTTGGCAGCTTGCACGCCGAAGAGGAAAGCACGCTTACCGGAATTGGTCTCACCGGCGCAGGTCTCAACTGTTACGGCAGTCTGTTCGGTAAGAGCTGCATTGAGGGTAAGCGTGTACTTGTCGGTTTCGCTTACGGTTAAGGTGTAAGGGGCGTTGCTTGTTGCACCGTCATTGGCTGCGATATTAAAGCTATATTCTGTTTCGCCAACGGTAAACTTCATCGTAGCCGGATTGCCCTTCCAGGCAACGGCATAGAAGGTGACCTTGGAGGTACCGGCAGGCAGGGTGACAGTGGCCTTACCAAATTTGCTGGAGGTACCGAACTTCAAGTTGGCAACATTCTCTGTCCCATTGACATTAATCACGTTGTCATCGTAGCAATTCTCACCTTTCGCCATGGTGACATTGCTGTCGTATTCGCCGAGCGTGGTGGTGCCGGCCAGCTGGGAAACCGTGATTTCCTTGCTGATCTCGGTGTCACCCTTGGTCACTTTGAGGGTGATGGTGCCCGTGCGGGCGGCACCGGTGTTGGCGGAAACGCTATAAGTGAGGGCATCGTTGGCCCAGGAAGCGGCCGTGACGACTGTGCCGTCGGGGGTGGCGCTGACTGTCCAGCTGTTGTCCAGGTTGGAGATGGAGAAGCCGTCATTGGCACCGATAGTGGCATCCGTGACACCCTCAGCGGGTATTCCGCTGATGTTGCCAGCCGTGATGACCGGTACCGTAGCGGCTTCGGTGACACCGTTGAGGCTATAGAGATAACCGCTTCCGGAAACGGTTTCAGGCGTAGTGCCCTGGTAATTCATCAGCTCCGCATAAACAACCACCTCGTCGCCTACCGCAATGTCGGTCTGTCCGGCCTGGAACTTGGCGTTGCCAAGGTACAGGACGCGGAAGCAGTAGAACTCATTATTCTCCGTACCATCTTCGGAAATGTAGAAACTGGCATTGCCGTAGGTGCCACCCTCGGTGAAGGTTCCCTTGTTGGCAATCTTGGAAATCTTGCCCGAGACATAGTACGGACCCACTTTTTCATACTCCGAATTGGAAGTCCAGGTGAGATTGGCAACGGCGTCTATGGCTTCCTCAGGGGTGAACGGATGCGCCAGCGAGCCGTCGTTGGCCGCAGGCTGGGCCGCCACCACCTTCACGGTGAAAGAGGTAGTGATGTTCATCTGGGCATCGGTACCGTCGAAGTAATAGATGTTCACCACGCAGGCGTCGCTGATGTCGGAATCGGCAAAAGCTTCGCTGCGGTCGTGAACTATCTCATTGGAGGCCAGTTCCCTCTCGGTCTGGTCGCTCAGGATGGCATTGGCCTTGAAGCCGCCCCAGTTGATGTACTCACCGACCGTGTACTCGGTCTTGGTAGGAAGGCTCACCACCTTGATGCCGGTGACGGTGGGTTCCGTGGTGGACGAGGACTCGAAACTGACCTCTACCTGGGAGATTCTGACCTGTCCGGAAGATCCGCCTACGGTGAAGACGACGCTCTTGGCAGAACCGGTCCAGGTGACCCAGTCAGCGGTCATTTCGCCGGAATCGGCCGTAACAGGATTGGTCTGAGTGGGCACCTGGGAATAGGTGAACTTGACGCTCTTGATGAGTTTGTCTCCACTGGAAATGGTGAGCGTGTTGCCGGCATAGAAGCGGACGGCGTCACCTGTTGTGTAATACTTGGGCGCGTTGTTGTTGGTTCCCTTGCCCGGTGTGAGGGTCACACCGTTGGCGTTCATGGCCGTCATTTCGACAGCATTATCCCAACCAGCGCTGCTGTCCAGCTTAAAGGTAGCCGTGTCGCCGGTAACCGGTGCATCCTCGGTGACGGTGACAATGAAGGTCATGGCGGCGGGCTTGTAGCCGTCGGCGGTGAAGTTTACGGTGACGGTGGTCTCACCGGCCTTGAGGGCGGTGAATTCGCCGGCCTTGTTGGTGATGAAGCCACCCACCTCGGCGTCGGAGGACTTGTAGTCCGCGGTGGCGCCGGTGGCGTCGGATGCTACGCCGGTGAAATCCAGCGTGGCGTCCTTCTTGACGGAGACGTGCCAGATGTTGTTGTCGTCCATCTGGGCGGCTGCGGCCAGCGCGCTGCCCGGGACAAGGGCCAGGGTCTGTTCCTCGCCTTCCATGGGCCAGTCGATGTCATCTTCGTAAACCGGGTCGATGGTCACGTGGAACTCCCCTTCAACGGTGAAGATTTCGCCCCAGACAAAGGTGCGGTAGTTCCGCTGGTAAGGAACGTTGACCACTTCGAAATCTCCGAGCGGATCATCGGCCGCACGGTAGATGGAGAAATTGAGCTTTTCGGTGAGACGATCGCCCGCCAGCACATAGTTCATGGCAATGTACTTGTGCGTCTGCTCATATCCGGGGATATTGACTGCATCCGGGTCGATGGCGTCGAAAGCAAGGTTGTACTCCTTGGGCGTAGTGGCCTTGCCGGTGGTGAGTTCCAGCACCGTGGGCGCCGTGAACTTCATGGAAGAGCCGGCGAAGGGAATGCCGCTGTTCTGGAGGGCCGCCCAGTCGTCTGCAGTGGTGAGGACGTTGATCTGGGCGAAGGGACGCTGGAGCGTCACATCCTGCGGAGCCGTGACGGGCGTACCGGTCCAGACACCGTAAAAGGCGTCACGGAGCTCGTCATTGGCCTTGCCTTCGGTGGAAACGGTAAGGGTCTTGGCGGCCTTGTCCAGCGTATAGGGAGCGCCGGGAGCCTGGGCCCAGAACACGATGTCGTAGTTCTCGCCGCGGACGAGGCGGAGTTTTACCGTGGCGGTGAGACCGTCGGCGAAAGCGCCAATCTGGTCTGTGGAGATGCCTTCCATGAAGAGGGCACCGTCAGTGCGGTTGGCGTAAACGGCCACATACAGGTCTTTGGCCTGCGTGCCGTCGCTGAAAGCTTTGGTCTGAAGTCCCTGGATGTTCACGTTGAAGCTGACGTCAACCAGGGGGCCTTCTTCCTTGACGGATTGTTCACGCTGGCAGCCCGCTGCCAGCCCGAGGGTGGCGACGGCCAGGAGGGTGTAAAGGAATTTTTTCATAATATTGTGTGCGTTATATTATTCAGCTAATTTAAAGAAGCGGGGTGCAGAATAAGAATTACCCTCTGTCTTTCCAGTATAACATGCGAAGCGAGGGCTGCCGATATTGTACCACAACTGGCGCGTGTTGTCTCCGACATTGGTCACAAGGATACCACCTCCGGTAGAGTCGTAAGCAAAGGTCCAACGCGTATTATTACTCTCGGAATCTGCCATACTGAGGCTGTTGCCTGAAGTCCATGCCAGATACTTCCCATTCAACTTCATTACGAAAGCATTGCCTTCCGAAGCGGCTGCAACAGTAACTTCATATGCCGCCGTCGTCTGGGTCTTAATAATACCGTTTTGAGTGATGTCAACGTCTGAGGCAAGGCCATATTTAGTAGAAGTAGTACTAATTTCGGACAAGGCTTTTGATCCATTCTCATAGACGATCAGATACTTACCGGCAGTGACGGAATTGGTCTTTACATAATACACGTCCGCACCGCCCTCCTTGGTGAACTCCTGGCTGACAATGAAGCTGTTGAAATTGCCGGCCTTGACGGCGATGGCCTTGACCGTGCAGGCGTTGGCGATTTGGAAAGGAGCCGTGTACTCCGTAGAATTGGCGGTAGGATCCGTGCCGTCAGTGGTGTAATAGATGGTGGCGCCGTCGTCCGCCGTAATGGTTACGGTAAGAGGAGCATCTGCGGGAATCACCGTCTGCGGTGCTCCGGTGACATCCTTGGCCGAGATGGTAGGGTCAGAAGTAAGCGACATGAGTCCGTTGATGGAAGAAATCACGGACTGCTTGGCAACCGTCTCATAGATGCTTTGATTATTCTGAGTATATAGCGTTACCTTGCCCACGACGACAACGACGTCATTCTCTGCAACCGTGGGATGGCCGGTATGCCAGACGTTACCGATACCGAAAAGGTAAGCTTGGTAGACCCGGAAAGTATCCGTGCCGCCAGCATCTACCATGTCGAAGGTGGCCGTGCTGAATTGGGTACTGAACTGATAGAGGATATTGCTCACCGTACCTTTAATAAATACTTCAGCATCGGGGTCGCTGGCCAGATCGTTGTCAATGTAGTAACGGATGTCGGCAATCGTATAAGGGTTGGTAAAGGAGCCGTCGCCGGTGTAGGTATAGGCCGGAGTAACAGCCTTGAAGGTGGCGGTTACGGTTACATTGGCGGCAGGCATCTCAAACTGGTAGTAGGTGGTGGTAGGCGTAGGCGAGATGACCACGGGGGTCTGCGAACCTTCCGCCAGATAGGAAACCGCGTCTACCTCATAATTGGCATCTGGGGTGAGCTCCAGCGAGATGGTGGTGCCCTCCGTAAAGGCGTTGCCCACGGTGCCGGGCGCGAAGGCCAGGGTGCCGTTGGTGGCCGGACTCAGCGCAACCGTGTAAGTGGTGGGCGGAACGAGCGTGAAGGTGGCATAGACCAGCACATTGAAGGCGGGCATGGGGAACGCCAGCGTCTTGAGGTCGATTTGGGTCTTGTTCCCGCCGTTTTCGTCCGTATAATAAAGGTCGGTGAGTTCGTATCCGTTCTCTGCAGCGGCAACGGCCTTGACGGCGTTGCCCTCTGCAAACTCCCACGGCTCCGGTCCAAAGATCTCCAGTGTACCATGCTCGGGCGTGATGGGGTCTACCCAGTAAGTGGCGGGTGCGGGAGCGTCAATGTTCACGGTGTTGTCGGTTGGGGCGAAGCCGGGATCTACCGTCACGTTGAAGGTGCCGCCCACGGAGAAAAGCTTACCGACGATATTGGTGCGGTAGTTCCGCCGGACGGGAACGTTCTTGATTTCCCTTTTGATCTCTACGTCAACGCTGCCGTTCTGGACGGTTCTGAGCCGGCAGGTGATATCCAGATTCTCGGGATCTTCATTTGCCAGCACGTATATCATGCCAAGGCGCTTGTACGTCTTGTTGCCAGAGATGATATCATCACCGGGAACGGGCTGAAAGTAGTAAGAAAGGGTGGCCGGATATTCCGGGTTAGTGATGGTGGTCCCGTCTAAGACCTTAAGCGCGTGGTCCTTCTGACCGGTGATGTCGAAGGCCGAGGTGAGCGCATCCATGTCCAGGTTGTTGCTGGCGGCAACTTCCAGGTCTTCACTGTCCACGGCCAGGTTGATCTGGGCCAAGGGACGGGTAAGGGTGACGTCTTGTGATAAATCCGCGTCCAGGGGATCCACGTGGCACTTTGCGTAGAAGGCGTCATACAGGTCATTGTTCATCATCTCCTCCTCCATCTGCTCGTATCCCATCAGGGCCGCCATGTAAGGAACCGTATCATCTATTATGTATTCGCCCTGGTCGTCCTTCATGTAGTTGCCCTGGGCGTCCACTTTCGGCCCATAGCAGACCCAGTAGGTTTCCTCGGTCCTTTCCACCCTGTGCTGTGCCCAGAAAGCGAAGTTGTATTCTACGCCGCGGATGAGCTTGACCGTTATGGTGGCTTTCTTGTCCCTTACTTCCGCAAACTGTTCCAGGTCTTGCAGCGGAAGCCCGTCCTTGTCGAAGGCCCAGAAAATGAGGAAATTGATCTGAGAGCCATCGCTGATGGCCTTGGTGTCCATGCCGCCGTCAAGCGACACGTTGAAGGTTGCTTTGACGAAGTCTCCCTCGCCGGAGACATCCCCAGCTTCCCGGGTGCACCCTGCCGCGAAGGACAGGATGGCGAAAGCGGAAAGCGCAAAAAGGAATCGTTTCATAATTATGGTGTGTTTTGTCGTTAATTGTCTTGGATAGTGGTCCGCTTGTTCCGGCCGAGGGGGACGTCGGAGGCCGTTCCGGCGGCATCTCTGGTGCTGAAAGCAAGGTCAGCCGTAATTCCGCCGGGCGGCACCAGGATATAGGCCGTGGTTTTGGCGGGCGTCTCCCCTGCCGAGAATTCAATGATATCCGTTCCGTTGGATGTTTCTCCGCTTAAGAGATCCATCTTGAGCGGCAGGGAGGCCGCCGTGAGGCTGAAACTCTTGACCGGGAAATCGAGGTTGAGCTGGGCGAAAGGACGCGTGAGCACGACCGGCTGCCTGACGCCGGCGCTACCCACCGCAAGGTCATTGACGGCGCCCCAGAACGCATCTTCCTTGTCCGTTCCGGGATGCATCTTGCTATAGTCCACCGAGAGTGTGGAGCCATTTGTCTGGAAGGCCGTAGCATCCGGCGACGTGGCCCAGAAACTGAAGGAGTAAGTGCCTTCCACCAGTTGAAACTCTGCCTTCCAGCCGCCGGCGGGAAGCGGGTCCGGCGTCTCTTCCCGGATGAACGTACCTTTGGCGTCATAGACCCGGACGAAAAGCTTGGTGGCGAGGGCTCCGTCTCCGAGGGCCTTGACGGCCTCCGGGGCCGCCACCTCGAAACGGACGGTGGGCATTTTTACGGGAGCGGACTCCCGGCTGCAGGCGGCGCCCAGCAGCATGACGGCGCCCAGAATGAGTAAATACTTGATTGCTTTCATATTCCGTGCGCTTTAGTTGATAATGACCGTATATTCACCGTCAAAGGACGGGTCGATGGAAATGCCGCTGTGGACACCGCTGGAAAGGAGGTTCCCCTTTACGGTGGTATTCTTGCCCGGGCAGAGCGGAACCTGGATGTTGTCCACCTGGCTGATGAAAGTACCGTCCGCTTCATAAAGGGCCAGCGACACCACCACGGAAGACTTTTCGTCATTGGCGAGCACCCAGTCCCAGCCCATCTCCACATTGCCGTCTTCCGTTTCCTGGAGGGTGGTTTCGAAAGAAACGCCGGTGACCGAGTCTATATGCCGCCCGGCATGCAGGTTGTACACGAACGGGAGGAACTGCGGATAGATGATGCGGACGCGGAACTCCCTCAGGTCGATGAGGCTGGCGTCCTTGACCGCCGATCCGCTCCGCTGGGCCAGCTGCGCCGCCCAGAACTTGAGGAACTGGTCTTTGTCCGTGGCCACAATATTGAAGCGGCCGTTGGGACGGTGCAGGATCATGCTGGACTCGTGCCAGTTGATGTTTTCCTTGTAGCCGGAGAGAACGAGGTCCGTGGCGCCGCAGAAAGCGTCCCGGCGGTTGGATCCGCCGGCATAGGGCTCAGTGACCGCTTCGACGGCCTTGAAGTCCCCTGCCGAATAGCAACCTGCGTGGTCTGCCCAGACTTCCACATGATAATCCAGCGGCAGTACGTCTACGGTAAAGGTCTGGTCTTTAAGTTCCGCCGCCTCAAAGCTGAATTCATGGACGGGGATTTCTGCATAGTCCTTGCCCACGTAGGGATAGAAGCGGATGAGGTAGCGGGCATCCAGTCCGCCGGACGGACGGTCTTCCGCCTTGGAGGCGTATTCCACGGTACGGAACTGCGGAAGGTCCTGCGGAAGGCTCAGATGGAGGGTCAGTGAAACATAGGGGTGTTCGTCTCCGCCCTCCGGCACTTCATGGACATTGCACCCGGCCGTAACGAGCAGGGCGCAAAGGATAGGGATGAGGGTACGACGCGTCATTTCTGTTGGAATTTAAGCCGGCCGAGACGATAGGTAAGCGAGATAAACGCTTGGTCTACACCCCAGTAGGTGTATCTGTCCTCTCCGGCCAGGCGGCCGTTGTGCATGTTGTAGTACATATCGTAATGAAGCGGGAGTACGCCGCCTCCGATACCCATTTCCAGGCCCCAGCGGGAGTCGTTATTGCGGCCGAGGGTGACCTTGTAGCCCACCCCGATGCCGCCGCCCAGGCTGGGCGTCTTCTGGGCATGGTCCTGATAGCGGTAGTCCCCGCCCAGGGCCACGTTATACCAGCCGAAAGTGGCGTGCGCATTGAAGAAAAGCCCGTGCAAGTCTTTCCTGAGCCAGTAGCGCAGTTCCGGCTGGAAGGCCAGCGTGCGGAACTTGATGGTTTCCGAGAACCAGTTGAGGCCGGTGTAGTAGATGGGAATGCTGATGGAGAAATGCGGCAGGGGCTGGATTTCGATGCCGGCGTTGACTACGAGGGCCGGCAGCGAGAGCATGTTCAGCTTGACCACGATGTCCCGGGTGGAAGGGCGCTTGGAGACGGTTTTCACCGAATAGCTGTCGTCCAGCGGGCTGAGGGCGGGGAACACCACGTCCGGCCATTCCAGCGCATTGTCTTCCAGCGCCAGTTCCGGAAGTTCCGCTTCCGCCCAGGTTTCCCAGACGAAGACCACCATGGTGGTGCGCATCTGCGGGAAAATGTTCTCCAGCAGGTACTTCCAGGCCGGCGTCCCCTGCAGCTGCTTGATGGAGGAAGGGTCCTGTGAACCGAGCTTTTCCAGCGCCGCCTCCCGGTATTCGGCCGGCATGGCGCCGTCTTCTTCCACCAGGCGCCGCAGCAGCGGCCAGTCCGTGATGTGGTGGGAATACTCGCTGTCCTCGCTCTTGATCCGGAGACGGGTCCTCAGGTACTGCAGGATGGATTCCCGCCGTTTCTGGGACAGCTGCCGGTTGAGGGCGTCCGAGCCCTCCGGCGAGGAACTGGAATTGATGATGACCTGTTCAACCTCCGCTTCCTCCCGTTCGTTCCACTGGCTGCGGACCGTCTGGATGAAGGCGTCGACAGCGGCGCCGTTGTCCTGGAAAGACGGGTCGAAGTTGGATTTTCCGGTGGGGAAGTAAACGCGGACGGAGTCCGCCCTGAGGATGATTTGCGCAGAGGCGCTCGCAGACAGGCATACTGCGAAACAGGCGGCCAGAAGGGTTTTCCCAACCCCACCGGACCGCGACAGGAATGATTTCAAACGCAAATGCACGGCTTTAGATTTGATACACAAAATTACTCAGACTGCCCCGGAAAACAAAGTTTTCCCGCGCGCATAAAGAAAAAGTTATCAACAGTTTCCCGTTGATAACTCCTTTAGGCATTGTCATTCAGGCTTTTATCCTGTTGATAACTTTTATTCTCCAAACAGGAAACGGTCCCGTTCGGCCGACCAGGCGCTTTCCATCCACATGGCATGGCCGCAGGTGGGAACGCAGTAGTAGCGCTTGTCCTTTGTGCCCAGATTGTTGTAGATGGAAAAGTTGGTATGGGGCGGGCAGGTGGGGTCCTGCAGGCCGAAGGCCATGTACACCGGGCAGTGGACCTTGGGCGCAAAGTTCTTGATGTCGAAGTAACTGAGCATCTGCATGAGCTGCTCCCGGGGAATTCCTTCCTCATCGGCCGCCTGGAACACCTCGTGCACCGGCCACCAGACAATGCGGGCATAGTCCGGATAGTCCCCGAGGAACGGGACGGCGGGAGTGACGGCCTTCACCCGCGGGTCTCCGGCCGCGGACACCACGGAGAAGGCGCCGCCCTGGCTTTCGCCCGACACCAGAATCCGGCTTGTATCGGCCTTGGGCAGCGATTCCACGAAGTCGATGGCCCGGCGGACATCGCAGAAGGCGCCCCGGTAGTAGAAGGTCTCCTTGCTCGCCAGTCCCCGGTCTATCCAGCGTTCCTGGTTCCCTTTGAAGATGCCCTGGTCCCGGACGCTCACCAGGAAGTCTATCCGCTCCGGCGCGCCGGAAGGGTCGAAGTAGAACGGCTCCGCCCCGTAGCCCATATACTGCACCCAGACGGGATACTTGCCCTCTGCGACCGGGATGGAGATGATGCCGCCGGCCTCTCCCCCGCCCCAGGACGGATAGCGCACCTCATAGCAGGTGCGGAGCTCGTTGGAATACTCCGGAATCTCCGTCCAGACCGGCTCCAGCGGCACCTCGGCCAGCTCGGCGAAAGTGCTTTCCCAGAAGCTGTCAAAGTCTGGCTGCGCATCCGGCGGGCTCACCACTTCGTCGGGCCGGACCCCTATGTTCCAGCGGACGGAATCCCGGAGCCGGACCTCGTAAAAGCCGGGCTCAAGACGGCCCAGCGCCACGGTTAGCATGCTGTCCTTTTCAATGGTAACTTCTTTGGTCAGAAGCACTTCCGGATGCTCTTCCATGAGCTGGACATCCCGCACCAGCTGCAGGGTGGCCGGACCGGGCGCCGCCTGCACGCGGGTGTGCAAGGTATAAGGTCCGCCATCCAGGAACAGCCAGCCCAGGTCCGGGACGGACTTGCCGGTGGGCGTTACGGCCTTGGGGGCGCAGGCGGCCGCAACCAGGAGGGCCAGCACTGCCGGAATCGAGATGTGTTTCATAGTCCAAATATAGGCAGTTTTCCGGACAAATCTTTTCATCCTTTTTAAAAAATGTTATATTTGCCCCCAAAATGAACCTGCTATGAAAAGAATCCTGTTTGTTTCGCTCATTGCGCTGGCCGCATTCTCCTGCGGCAACAACCCCAAGAAAGGAGCCAAAAGCGCCGCTGTCCCGGATGCCGTAGCCGCCCTGGCAGAGGAAGCGCCGGAAAGTCCGGTGATGTCCCTTTTTGAATCGGCGCCGGTGAGCCTCACGGAAGATATCATCCGCCAGCTTCCGCCGGAACTGCTTCCGGAACCCAACAATGAAGGGCAGGACGGGGTCACGCAGATGGTCGCCGCCAGTGCCGGGAATGCGCCCGGCCATGTGGACTGGAACGAATTCTTCGGCGAATGCGACGTGGTGGGCATCAACACGCATGCTTTCCCCCGCACGGACGGCTCCTGGCTCTTTACGTATGTAGACGGCGCCGGCTGCGACTGCTATGTCCAGGGAGAGCCCCGGGCGTTCAACTATGCCGGCGGCAAGCTCACCCCCTGCCCCTGGCCCTTCGAGCAGCCCCGGTACGAAGATTTCGTGAACCCGCTCGTGGAAGGCCTCGTGGATGCGGATGAGCTGGCCTGGATCAAGGACGACTGGAGCATCCATTACGCCTTCGGGGTCGAATCCCCCAGCATGCTCAGGGCCTATTTCCAGAACATAGACTACTACAATTTCACCAGCGGATGCCGCTATATCGACTATGAATGGGACGGCAGTTCCTTCGACCGCAAGGACGGCCGCTACGGGCTCATCCGCACCAACGGATTCGGCCAGTTCAGCCCCTACGGCTATGTGGAAAACATTCCGGAAGGCTTCTCCGTAAAGGGCAAGGGCAGCCACCAGAGCCTGGTGGACGATGTTACGGGTGAGACCATCGCCCTTTTCACCATCGACGCGGACGAGGCCATCATGGCCATCGAGGTCCTCTCTCCGGAGTATGAGAACGAGGAACACATGTATCCCGGCATGCCGCTCGCAGACATCGACGCGCAGTGGGAAGGCTACGAATTCCAAAAATCAGACGCCTCCATCCGGGCGAATGGAGACGTCGTCATCAACTTCCTGAATTACAATCTGGTGGTGGACGCCAAGGATATTGAAGGGGAACCGGAAGGCCCGGAAGACAAACTCAAGGTCTGGTCCTACAAACCTTACGCCCGCCTCAAATCGATCCTCGTGGAGTAATTTTGGGAACCGTTATCCCCCGCCCCGGATGCGGAGCGGAAAGGGAATCATGGGCGCCGGCATCTTTGTTTTGCCAGCGCTCATATTGTATGTACTCGGGATGCCATTTGTCCTTGGGCGCGCCCGCATTGTCCGGATAGCCCACGGGAATGATGCAGTAGGGACGGTAATTGTCCGGCATCCGCAGCGCCTTCTGGGTGTCCTTCGTGCGGTCGTAATAAGGGTGGCAGGCCGTCCAGCAGGCGCCAAGCCCCATGGCCTGGGCCGCCAGGAGAAGGTTTTCCGCGGCGGCGGCGCAGTCTGCCGTCCAGTTCTGGTTGGGCTTGTCGTCAATGGTAATCATTTCCGCGCAGACCACGATGACCACGGGGGCCGTGGCGATGAAATCGTTGCTCCGCTTGCACAGCAGCTCCTTGGTACGCTGGTCCCGCACCACCACAAAACGCCAGGGCTGCAGGTTCATGCCGGTAGGGGCGGCCATGGCGGCCTTCAGGAGGGTTTCCACCTGTTCGGGGGTGACGTCCTGGTCCGTGAAGGAACGGACGCTCCGGCGGGCCATGATGTTGTCCAGGGCAGCCTGCCCGGGATTGACCTTTTCGCCGCAGGCCGACAGCGCAAGGGAAGCCGCTGCCAGGGCCGGCAGGATGAAATGCTTGATGCTCATAGATTTCTTTTCATTAACTATTGGCCATTGCCAATTTCTCTTCTTCCGAATAGCCTTCTCCGAGGCGGGCTTCCACCACATTGATGATATAGTCGCCGGTCTTCTCGCATTCCGCAATGATGTCCTGGAACACGGTTCCCAGGTCGTATCCGTAGGCCTGGTTGTCCAGATTGACGATGTTCTGCTGCTTGAGCGTGTTGCGGAGCGTATTGATGCGCAGCTCGATATCCTGCGAAATGGAGATGTTGTAGTCTTCCTTGCGGCCGCTCAGAAGGAGGTTCATGCGGCCCAGGGCTTCGTCCAGGAGGGCGTACATCTGCATGAGGCCCTCGTTGAGCTGGTCGTTGAACCACACTTTGTTCTCCAGCTTGCGGCGCATGATGCGCGCCAGGTTGAAGCAGCTGTCCCCGATGGATTCCAGCTCCCCAATCTGGCGGAGCATGGCGCTGATCTTATGCTTGGTGTCGTCTGACAGATGGGCGGCCCCCACATCTCCGAGGTAGCGGCCAATCTCGTTCTCCATGCGGTCGCTCACATCCTCGGCCTTCTTGATGCGGTCGAACAGCTTGAGGAACGCCTGTTCGTCCTGGGTGTCGTACAGCTCCTTCACCATGCCGAACATCCGCTGCATCTTCTCCCCGAAGACCACAATCTCCTTCTGCGCCTGCAGGACGGAGATTTCCGGCGTCTTCATGAGACCGCCGCGGATATACTGCAGGCGGAACTCTTCGTCGTCCTCCACCTTCTTGGGCTTGATGATCCAGCACACGAACTTTTCTATCTGCGGGATGAACCAGATGAGCACCGCGGTGTTGATGACATTGAAGAAGGTATGAAAGGTGGCCAGCGCAAAGGAGAGCTGGGTGGGATTCTGTTCCGCGGCGGTGGGGTCCAGGCCCACCACGCCGCAGACCATGCGGACGAAGGGGAAGAAGAAGATGAGCACCCAGATGACGCCGAACACGTTGAACAGCAGGTGGGCCATGGCGGTCCGGCGGGCCTGCGTATTGGCGCTCAGGGCGGCCAGGTTGGCGGTGACGGTGGTGCCGATATTCTCACCCATCACCAGGGCGATACCCTGGAAGATGGTGATGGCGCCGGTGGAGCAGAGCACCATGGTGATGGCCATGAGGGCAGCGGAACTCTGCACCATGGCGGTGAGGATGGTTCCTATGAGGAGGAACAGCAGGATGGTGCCGTAATTGGTCTTGAAGCTGGCGAAGAAGTCCACCACGGCCTGGTTGCTGGCGAGGTCCATCTCCGTCCCCGTCTGCTTGAGCATGCCAAGGGCAAAGAGGAGGAAGCTGAGTCCGAAGAGGAAATCTCCTATGTAGCGGTGCTTGCCAATCTGGATGAGGACGATGCCCACCAGGAAGCAGGGCCACACCACATTGATGATATTGAACGAGAAGCCCGCCGACATGATCCAGGCGCTGAGGGTGGTGCCGATGTTGGCGCCCATGATGATGGAAATGGCCTGGGCGAGGGTGAGGAGGGCCGCATTGACGAACGAGACCGTCATGACGGTGGTTGCGGCGGACGACTGGACGGCAACGGTGACGAGGGCGCCCGTGGCAACTCCGGAGAAGCGGTTGGTGGTCATGGCACCCAGAAGGTGGCGCAGCTGCGGACCAGCCAGTTTCTGCAGGGCCTCGCTCATGACTTTCATGCCATAGATAAGGAGGGCGATGGACCCCAGAAGTTTTAGTGCGATGAGCATATATACTGGTATTGTTTTTCCGCGCAAATTTACGGTATTTTCTGCTTTTGGGAAAGAGCTCCGGAGAAAAAACTGCCCATTTCTTTGTCGATTCTTGCCAAAAATGCTTAACTTTGGCCGTTTTTTATTTGACAACGTGAACGAAACTCTAAACCAAATCTGCGCCCGGTATACCCTGGCAGACCAGGTGAAGGCCATGGGAGTGTATCCCTATTACCGCCCCATCGAGTCCGGGCAGGACCCTGTTGTACGCATGCAAGGAAAAGATGTCCTCATGTTCGGGTCCAATTCCTATCTGGGTCTTTCGGACGACCCGCGGCTCAAGGAAGCCGCCATGGCCGCCATCCGTAAATACGGCACCAGCTGCTCCGGTTCCCGTTTTCTGAACGGTACCCTGGACATTCACCTCGCGCTGGAAGAGAAGCTTGCACGCCTGGTCGGCAAAGAAGAAGCCATTACCTACAGCACCGGTTTCCAGGTAAACCTGGGCGTCATCTCAACCCTGGGGTTCCGCGACGGTTATATCTTCCTGGACGCCCTGGACCACGCCTGCATCATTGACGGCAGCCGCCTCAGTTTCAGCAAAGTCTTCAAATTCCCCCACAACGACATGGCCGGCCTGGAGAGCAAGCTTGCCCTCGTTCCCCAGGAAGCGCCCAAGCTGGTGGTGGTGGACGGGGTCTATTCCATGGAAGGGGACCTGGCTCCCCTGCCGGAGATTTTAGACCTCTGCGAGCGCTACAATGCCGCCCTCATGGTGGACGATGCCCACGGACTGGGCGTCTTTGGCCATCAGGGACGCGGCACCACAGACCATTTCGGGGTCACGGACCGCACGGACCTCATCATGGGCACCTTCTCCAAGTCGCTGGGTTCGCTCGGCGGATTCATCGCCGGAGACCATGCCGTCATGAACTACCTCAAGCACAATTCCCGCTCGCTCATTTTCAGCGCCAGCATGCCGCCGGCCAGCGTGGCGGCGGTGGACCGCGCCATCGACATCATGCTGTCGGAGCCGGAGCGCATCGAGCATCTCTGGGCCCTCACCCGCCACGCCCATGCGGCTTTCCGGGAAAGAGGGTTCGACATCGGCCATACCCAGTCCCCCATCATTCCGCTGTTTGTGCGGGACCTGGAGAAATGCCTCACGGCCGTCACCATGGCCCTGGAGGAAGGCGTCTTCATCACGCCCGTGATTCCGCCGGCCGTACCGCCGGACAGCATCATCATCCGCTTCGCGCTCATGGCGACGCACAGCTTCGAACAGGTGGACCGGGCCGTGGAGTGCCTTTCCGGCATTTTCCGGAAACTCCGGATCCTGCCCTGACGCCTGCCTTTATCTTGATAGAGTATACAAACGAACCTTTTATGCAAGACCGAAAAAAACACTGGGGAGACCGCTGGGACGCCTGGCGCATCCGCGGACTGGACCCCATGCATGTGATGATGCCGTACATGTTCGGCGACCGCACGGACAACGAAGCCGTGCTGGGAGAAGTGCTGGATCTCACGGAAGTGGACAAGTACCTGGCCAAAAAGAATGCGGAGAATCCGGAATTCAAGTACACCTGGTTCCATTTCATTGCCGCCGCCCTTTCCAAGGCGGTCCTCCTCAGGCCCAAGATGAACTATTTCATCGCCGGGGGCCATTACTACGAGCGGAAGAAGATTGAGGTGGCCTTCAACGTCAAGCGCAAGTTTTCGGACGACGGAGAGGAAGCCATGGCCAAGTTCGTCCTGGATCCGGAAGGGGAATCGCCCATGGAGCAGGTGCACGCCTACGTGCAGCGCTTCGTCACCAAGGCACGTTCCGGCAGCGAGAGCGTGGGGGTGGACGACATCCTCAAGTTCCTGAGCCGAATGCCCCGCCCAATCTGGCGCATCATTTCCTGGTGTCTTCGGCGCCTGGAGTACTATGGCATCTATCCCAAGGCCCTGGCGGCGGACGATCCCTGCTACTCCAGCGTCTATATCAGCAACCTCGGCTCCATCAAGATGAACGCGGACTACCATCACCTGTTCAACTGGGGCACCATATCGTTCTTCGTGGTGATAGGCCAGAAGAAGATGCGGCCCTATTTCAAGGAAGACGGCAGTTATCAGATGCGGAATACCCTCAAGCTGGGGCTCACGGTGGACGAACGCATCGCCGACGGCTATTACTTTGCCAAAACCCTCCGGCTCGTACGGAAGATGTTCGACGAGCCCGAGCTCCTGGACCTTCCGGCCGCAACTCCCATCGACATTGACTAAACTTCAATCCTATGAGATATAAACTGGATAATGTGGCCGCTCCCTGGCTGGCAAGCTACGGCGAAGTGGCCCCGAATCTGGACTATAGCGAAAAGACCATCTCGGAAGCCGTCCTGGAGACGGCCGCCAGGGAGGGAGACTTCCCCGCCCTCACCTTCATGGGGAAAGCCACTTCCTACAGACGCCTCGCAGAGGAAGTGGACCGCGTGGCGCGCGCTTTCTACGCCCTTGGAGTGCGCCCCGGCACCCGCGTGCTGGTCTGCCTTCCCAATGTGCCGCAGGCCGTTTTCTGCCTTTACGGGCTCAACCGCATAGGCGCCATCCCCACCATGGTGCATCCGCTTTCCGCCGTGGCGGAGCTTCGTTTCTTCATGGACGAGGCCGGCTGCCGCATGGCCGTCACCCTGGATCAGTTCTATGGCAAATTCCTGGAAGTCAAGAAGTTGCGTCCCATCGACAAGGTAATTGTCTGCCGCGTTTCGGACGAGCTTCCCTGGCTGCTTTCCCTGGGGCAGAAGCTCCTCACCGAGCGCAAGTTCCCCAAGGTGGAAGGCCCCGGAGACCTCCGCTGGGCGGAGTTCATGAAACTGGCGGAAACGGTGTCGGACACCGCTTACCTGGCCCGGAAGGATTATCGGACTCAGGCGGTGGTCCTCTTCTCCGGCGGCACTACCGGCACCACCAAGGGCATCATGCTCAGCGACCTCAATTTCAACGCACTGGCCTGGCAGACCGCCAACATGGCCAACCGGGAAGTGCACCATTCCAAGATGCTGGCCGCCATGCCCGTCTTCCACGGCTTCGGCCTGGGAGTCTGCATCCATACGCTCATGTACTGCGGCGGAACGTCCATCCTGGTCCCCCGCTTCAACGTGAAGTCTTACGCCAAACTCATCCGGAAGACCCGGCCCAACTTTATTGCCGGAGTGCCTACCCTTTTCGAAGCCATCACCCGGAACCGCTACCTGGACGGGGCGGACCTCAGCTGCCTCAGGGGCGTCTTCTCCGGCGGAGATTCGCTCACTATCGAGCTCAAGAAGAAGTTCGACCAGTTCCTCGCCGAGCATAACGCCGGGGTCCGCGTCCGGGAAGGCTACGGCACCACCGAATGCGTCACCGCCTGCTGCCTGACGCCTTATAATAAGGAAAAGGAAGGCTCCATCGGCATTCCCTTCCCGGATACCTACTTCAAGATCTGCAAGCCCGGAACCACGGAAGAGATTCCTTTCGGGGAGGAAGGCGAAATCTGCCTCACCGGCCCTTCCATGATGCTGGGCTATATTGGCCACGAAGAAGAGAACCGGCAGACCCTCCGGAAGCATGCCGACGGCCATGTATGGCTCCATACCGGGGACCTCGGGAAAATGGACGAGGAGGGCTTTGTCTACTTCCGCCAGCGCATCAAGCGCATGATTGTCACCAGCGGCTACAACGTGTATCCCTCGCAGCTGGAAAACATCATCGAGGGCCATCCGGCCGTCCAGCGCTGCTGCGTCATCGGGGTGCGCGACCCGCTCAAGATGCAGCGCGTGAAGGCCTTCGTGGTCCTCAAGGAAAACTGCCCTAAGGACGAGGACATGCGCGCCTCCATCATGAAGCACTGCAAAGGACATATCGCCAAGTATGCCCTTCCTTCCGAAATTGAATTCAGGGATTCCCTTCCCACCACGCTGGTGGGAAAGGTAGCCTATACCCAGCTGGAAAAGGAAGAGGCGGCCAGGTAGCCGCCTTTTCTGTTCACCTCCCTACCCCTCAAGCCCATGAAACCGCATAGAAGAAACGCCCTCCTCCTGTGTCTGGCCGCCCTCCTGCTGCTCTCTCTCGGCGCATCGGCCCAGACCCTCAAGCCGGCCAAGGACCGGCAGACCAAGAAATACGGCTACCAGGACAAGCAGAAGAACTGGGTGATTCCGCCTACCTTCGACGATGCCAACCGCTTCAATGACGACGGCTTTGCCCAGGTGAAGCTGGACGGGCGCTACGGGCTCATCAACCCTTCAGGCGAATGGGTGCTCATGCCGGAGTATGACGATATCGGGAAGTTCGACAAGAACGGCTTCTGCGAACTGAAGGTCAAGGAAGGGAAGGTGAAAATGTACGGGGTGGCCGACAACACCGGCCGGGTGCTCCTTCCGCCCGTCTTCCATTCCGTGGACGTGCCGCGGAGCGGGGAATGCCTCATGGCTTCCATCGAGATGGACGAGGACGGGCTCCGGGGAACGGCCCTCTGGGGCGTCTTTGACCGGAACGGGCAGGAGATTTACAGCCCGCAGTTCCTGTCACAGCCTTCCGTGAGCGAGGGCATCGTCATAGGCAAAAACGCCCGTACGGGCCTCTACGGGGCCGGTGACCTGGGCGGGAACATCCTTCTTCCCTTCGACTTTCTCTCCATCTCCCGCTATGGCGGCGGCTTCCGTACGCTGGACCGCTGTTTCACGCAGGCCAGCTACAACAACCGTTTCCAGCGGGCGGAGTCCTTTCGGCAGCCCGCCGCCGTGGTTCCGTACGATGTCCTGGAAGACAAGGTGCGTGCGGCAGCCTGGCACAGCGGCCTGGTGGGCACCCGTCTCCATCCCAACCAGGTGCGCTCCGTGGAGATGCAGCCCGGTTACAGCTCCCGCCATGCCCTCTGCCGCGAACTGGACGTGGACTGGGGCTATGGACGCTTCCTCCGCCTGGAGCCCTTCGTCACGGACGGATCGGACCCCGATGCCATGGAAGACCCTCTGAGCGGCCGCTCCTACACCCTCAAGGCCATGCTCTATGAGGCCGACGGAACGCTTGTAGGCGAAGTGACGGACCGCGGATGGCTGGTAGCCGAATGCCGGGAAGGGGTCATCTACAACGCCGGCGGCCTGGAAACCTGGCTGGTGCTCTCCGACCCCAACAGCCTCGCCCTCCCCTCCTTCTCGCTGAATCTGTCTGGCTACCGCGAACTCGCGCATGACAATATTTACAACGGCCTGGGCATCCGCTCCTACGACCTGGAGCGCCTGGACGACGTGAGAAGCTATGCCAGCCGGCTCACGGCCATTGTGGAAGGAGAGAATACCGGCGTCACTTCCTATCTGCCGCCGGTGGTGGACATGCGGGACGCCCGCATGGAACGGGATGTCATGCGGGCCGATCTGTTCTATCACCCCTTCCACATGGGCGAGGCGGTGAGCTGCGAGCTCCATAACCGGGGCGACGAGCTGGAGGTAGAGCTCTATAACCAGCTCGTCATCCGCTTCGAAGACCGCTTCCAGGACCCCTATTACAGCATGGATGCCGATGAGGTTATTTACTGGGGCCCCCACAATGCCCGTACGCTCCGTCTGAGCCTGGAAGCCACCTACTCGTCAGATGCCCTGGCGGACGATGTGGCCGGCACCGGCAAGCACTGGGGAATCGTCCTCTCCCTCTATGAAGAGGACGGCAGCTGGCTCCGGACCCTGGCCCGGGCGCCGTACGCCACCTTCGCCCAGGACGGCGTGCTGGTTTTCGAAGAGCTGGGCATCGCGCTCCTCGCGCCCTACGCCGTCAAGGAGTACCGCGACACTTACGGCTGGAGCAGCTACCAGGACCTTCGCGGCCAGGTGGTGAATACCCTGAAACTCCCCCGCCCGCAGCCCATGCCCCATACCGTCTCCGCGCTGGAAGGCTTCCGGCTGCGGGGCTTCCCGCCTTCCCCGGGCGGCGGCCGCGGCGGTGATCCCGCCCGTCCCCGCTTCGAGGGCCGGCGGTAGCTTGCCCATGGTTGCATAGGAATAATGGCCAAATGAAAGGATGCGAAAGCATTTCTTTCAAACGCTTCGGCCCGCCTTATTGTCTGGAAGAGATTATTTCCATAAATTTGAGGTGTTTAAGGCTGAACAAGAGTACATTCCTAATTATATGTAACCATGAAAAAACTATTGTTAATCCTCTTTCTGGCCTTTGCCGCCGCAACATTCTCCGCGTCTGCGCAGAATGTGGTCAAGGGCACGGTGAAGGATGCCGCCACGGACGAGCCCCTCGTCGGAGTCGGGGTCGTCGTTTCCACCGGTGGAGGCGCCGTCACGGACATGGACGGTAACTATTCCGTCACGGTCGGTCGGGATGCGGTCATCACCTTCTCCTTCATCGGCTATACCGATGTGGAAGAGAAGGTGAACGGACGCAGCAAGATCGATGTTTTCTTGAGCGAAGACATCCAGTTCCTGGACGAAGTGGTTGTCATGGGCTACACCACCCAGAAAAAGAACGAACTGTCCAGCGCCGTCGTGTCTCTCCGCAGCGAGGAGCTCCTGGACAACTCCACTCCGGACCTGGGGAACATGATCCAGGGCAAGGCGGCCGGCGTGGTGGTCATGAACGCCAGCGGCATGCCCGGTGAGGCCGCCCAGATCCGCATCCGCGGTACCGGCTCCATTTCGGCCAGCGCAGATCCGCTGTACGTGGTGGACGGCATTGCCGGCGGCACCTTCAACCCTAACGACGTGGAAAGCGTTACCATCCTGAAAGATGCCTCTGCCACAGCTCTTTACGGTGCTTCTGCTGCCGGCGGCGTCATTGTGGTTACCACCAAGAGCGCCAAGGACCGTAGCCGCACCGAGGTGAACTTCAAGGCCAGCGCCGGTATCAAGCAGTCCCTCTCCGGCCGCTATCATCCCATGGACAGCAAGGAGCTCTACGAGACCCAGCGGATCATGATGAGCGAAAAGAACTTTGCCGCCCAGCGCCCCGAAACCCTGCTGGACCAGGACTACAACTGGTACAAGAACATCTTCAAGAAAGGTGTCGTGCAGGACTACTACGTCTCCATGGCCGGAATTGCCGGGCGCGTGAACTACTTCGCCAGTATAGACCATTACGACGAGCAGGGTTCCCTCATCGGCACGGCCTACGACCGCAATTCGGCGCGCCTCAACCTCTCCGCCCCCATCGGCGAGCGGGTGACGGTGAACATGCGCCTCGGATACAGCCGGAGCCACAGCACTTCCTATACGGACTGGAAAGATATCGCCACGGCCTATAACGGCATGCCGTGGGACAATCCTTTCGGAGAGGATGGCAAGGCCCTCGCCATCGGCCTTCCCGAGCAGGGAGACGCCGTCTGGTACGGGAAAGAGCAGTACAACCCCTTCCATTCGCTGCAGTACAACAGCTCCAACAGCTGGGGCGAAGAGATTGTGGCGGATGTCCAGCTGGTCTGGAACATCACCGACTGGCTCAGTTTCACCAGCAACAACCGCCTGGGCTCCTCCAACTGGAACGGCAGTACCTATCTGGACAGCCGCACCAATACGGAAGCCAAGGGGATCGGCAAACTGTCGCAGGATGCCAGCCGCAGCTGGAGCGTAGGCCTCACCGAACTGCTCAAGTTCCACAAGAACTTCGGCGCGCATGCCCTGAGCAGCATCGTGGGCTATGAAGTGGGCTGGGGCTATTACGACGGCATGGGCGCCGGCGGTATCGACATGCCCATCGGCATGAAAGCCCTCAACAGCGTGGGCGCAACGGGCATGAGCGTCTGGGGCAGCGACTCCCCTTCCGCCGCCTGGGCCGTGCTGGCGCAGGCACAGTATTCCTACAATGAGAAATACGTCGCCACCGCTTCCATCCGCTACGACCGCACCTACAAGTTCGCCCCCAAGGCCCGCGGCGGTTTCTTCCCCGGCGTCACGGCCGCCTGGATCATCAACAAGGAGCCTTTCATGGAGGATGTGAGGTTCTTCAATCTCCTGAAACTCCGCGCGGGTTACGGCGTCACCGGTAATTCCGACATCCAGGCCTTCCTGTACCAGGATTCCTTCGCCACCAGCAACACCTACAACGACAAGGTGGTGGCCGTGGCGGAACGGATGCCCAACGAGCACCTGGGCTGGGAATCGGCCCACATGGCCAGCATCGGTGTGGACATGCGCATGATGGACCGCATCAACGTCACGCTGGACCTTTACAGCACCAACAACACCAACCTCCTGCTGGACGTGCCGCAGGCTCCGTCCACCGGCTTCACCAAGTTCACCGCCAATATCGGCACCATCAACAACAAGGGTATTGAACTGGCCGCCGACGCCGACATCATCAAGAACAAAGACTGGCGCTGGAACCTGGGCGTGAACGTGGGCCTGAACCGCAATACCGTCAAGTACCTGCCCAACGGCGCTTTCCGCCGCGGTTTCGGCACCCCTACCGTGGAGCAGATTGTGAGCGAAGGCTACGACATCTACACCTGGTACATGCCCGAATGGGCCGGCGTTGACCCCGAAAACGGAGACCCGCTGTGGTGGGCCTACGAGAAAGAGACGGATGAAAACGGCAAGACCCTCTACTACAAGCTGGACGAACGGGGCAATCCTACCGCCGAAAAGACCACGGAAGAGAATCCCTGGCCCGTTTTCACCGGCAACCGGGAAACCACCAACGAGTACAACAAGGCGGACTACCGCATGGTGGGTTCCGCCACGCCCAAGTTCACCGGCGGAGTCACCACCAGCCTCAACTGGCGGAACTGGAGCCTCGGCGCCAACCTCTTCTTCGTGGTGGGGAACAAGATTTACAACCGGGCCCGCAACACCATCGACGCAGACGGCTCCTACATCGACTACAACATGATGAGCATCAACAACGGGCTCGGCTGGGTACGCTGGGACCCCAACGACGAGAGCACGCATGCGGTGGCCACCCATCCCCGTCCCACGCAGAACGGCAACAAGAAGAGCAACAGCGTCTCCACCCGTTTCCTGGAGGACGGCAGCTTCCTGCGCCTGAAGAACGTCACCCTGGCCTACAACATTGACAAACCCATCCTGTGGGGCTTCGTCAAGGGAGGCCGCGTGTATTTCACCGCAGACAACCTGCTCACCTTCACCAAGTTCTCCGGAGCAGACCCAGAGGTGCGCCTGGAAGGCACTTCCTGGTCGCTGGCCGGTATCTTCGACGACAATTATCCCGTGCCCAGATCGTTCATCTTCGGCATCGACCTCAAATTCTAATACGCTGAAGCCATGAAAAAGATACTTTCTACCATACTACTTGTTCCCCTGCTTCTCACTGGCTGTGTGAATCTTGACCTGGTGGAGTCGGACGCCCTTACCAGCGCCGCCCTTTCCAGCAATCCGGCCGCGGCCATCTACACCACGGACGGCATCTATGCGCTCATGAAGGACTATACCGACTACCATACCAGCGAGGCCAACACCTTCATCCGCCAGTATATCCTCCTGAACGAGCTCAAAGGCGACAATATCTGCTATTCCAACACCAGTACGGACGCCTTCTGGACATCGGCCACCTATATGGACGGGCCGGAAACGGAAAACTCGGACTATATGTGGTACATCTGCTACCGGCTCATCTATGCCGCCAATGCCAATATCAGCGGCCTGGACGAGGAAACCGAGGCCAACCGGCAGCTCAAGGGAGAGAACTATTTCCTCCGCGCCTTCTTCCATTTCACCCTCTGCAACCTGTTCGCCAAGCCTTACAGCTTCGGGGCCGACAACCTGGGCGTGGTGATGCGGATGGGAAAGGACAGCTACGAGGAGACTAAGCGTGAAACGCTGGAGCAGTGCTACACGGACATCGAGAACGACCTCAAGGAAGCCATCCGGCTCATGAGCGCCGGCGCCCGGCGCGGCAACAACGGCTATGCCAGCAAGGAAGCCGCCCAGGCCCTCCTGGGCCGCCTGTACCTCTACAAGGGTGAATGGCAGAACTGCATCGACGTGTGCAGCGAGCTGCTGGGAAGCGACCCGCTCAGCCACCTGGAGACGGAGGTCAACACCCTGTATGCCAGTTCTTCCACTTCCAAGGAGGTGCTCTGGTGCGTGAACGTGACAGACAGCGACATGGCTTCCCGCAACCCCAAGGGCAACGTGGCCAGCATGTTCGACTCACCGGACGGCACCCAGCTCACCGGTTGGGGCGAACTGTACGTGGCAGATCCGCTGCTGGATCTGATGGAACGCTTCCCGGAAGACAAGCGCTACACGCAGATGGTGCGCCTGCACATGTCGCAGCCCGGTCTCACCGTGAACTGGGGCGAACTGGACGAAGTGAACAAGTGCCTTTCCCAGGCCATCGCCCTCCCCAACGTGGACAAGGAGACCCGCACCATTTCCTCCAGCGTCACCGACAATGGAGACGGCACCTATTCGTTCACCAAGGACGGCGTGGCTTACAAGGCCATTCCGGACAACACGTCCACCAAAATCTGTGACGAGTTCCCCGGATACATCCTCAACGACGCCGCCCATACCCGCTGCTATGTGCGCAAGGTCATGCCCACGCCGCAAATCATGAAGAGCGGCGCCGTCATCTGGGCCCAGAACGGCTACAGCATCCGTCCCGGCGGCTATCCCACCTGGTTCTGCGAGAAGTTCAGCCACCAGACGGGCAGCACCTTCCCCCTCACCGCCTCCATCATCATGCTCCGCTATGGAGAGGTCATCCTGAACCGCGCGGAAGCCTATGCCCACCTGGATAAAACCTCCGAGGCGCTGGCCGACATCAACGTCATCCGCACGCGCGCCGGGCTCTCCGGCGATGCCCTCATGACAAGCGGCAACTTGGCCCGCCGCGGCTATCCCACCGTGCTGGATGCCGTGCTGGACGAGCGCCGGCTGGAGCTCTACTACGAGGGCTTCCGCATCCTGGACCTGCTCCGGAACAAGCGGGACATCGACCGCCGCTTCCCCAGCCGTACCGTGAGTGAAGTGATTCCCTACACCGATCCCCGCATCCAGTATCAGATCCCCACTTCAGAAACGAGCGTGAGCGGCATCACCGCCAATCCGCGGTAATGGGCTGAACCGCTTTTGAGGCTGACCCACCAGATGGCTTCGTCCGGAATGGTTCTCTTCTGCCATTCCTGGAAGGAAGAATCTGATGGGTCAGCTTCTGTTTTTGTGTTCCGGCGGGCTCATTTTCGGGGTCCAACGATCCCACCCTGCCTGTTCAGTGGACCGGTGGGATCGTTTAGCATCGTTATTGATCCCACCGGTCCATCTGCCAGCACCCATGGGCCCGTTTCCCTGCCTCTGGTGCACCCACCGGTCCATCAACATGGCAGGGTGGGATCGTTTGGAACCTACAGTGGAGCAAGTCTGCTGAAACTCGACAGACCGGCGCCACGAATCTGGCTTGTGAGGTCTCCGGTGGCGCCAGCCTGCGAGGAAACAGCAAGCCTGCGACAAAAACACCGCAGACCGGCGCCAAAACTTTTGCAGACCGGCGCCATCCCGCCGCGCGTTGAATTCATGCATTTCCTGCCAAAAGACATCAATTGGCCGGTCATAATTGATGAAAAAACACTATATTTGAATCATCTAGATATTAAGAATTCTTGAACACTATTATTATGGCAGAACAGAAATACCCCTGCGAGAACTGCAAGTTCCGCGCACATTACGACAAGGACCCGAAATCTTTCCTCGGCCGCTTCTGGCGCTGGCACATTAACTTCTGCCCGGGCTGGAAGGGGTACTTTACCCATCAGGATGAGGAAACCAAGGCGGCGCTGCGGGAAAAGTACAATTTCAAGAAGTACCAGTAGTGGAATCGCGCAAGCATCTGGCGGCGGAAAAGAAACGCTGCAATTCCCACAACTGCGCCCAGGCGGTGGTCTGCACCTATTGCGACCTCGTGGGGCTGGACGCCCGGACGGCATTGGATATCGCCGGGGCCTATGGAACCGGCATGGGGAACATGGAAGGCACCTGCGGAGCGCTGGTGGGGGCGGGGATGATTATCGGCCTGGCCACCAGGGACCGCAACCTGTCGCGCTCCCGGATGAAAGAAATCATGACCCGATTCCAGCAGCGTAGTGGCGCCACTCAGTGCAAACAGCTGAAGGGAGCCGGCACAGGAAAGCCGCTCCGGGACTGTCCGGACTGTGTGGCGGACGCATCGGAGTTCCTGGAGGAATACCTGTCCACCGTCATCGACCCATAGGGCGGTGCATCTTGATGTGATAAATAAACCGGACATCTCCTGGAGACGTCCGGTCACGATTACTGTCGGCTGTAATTCCGACTTGTCTGGAACTTATTTCGCGGGCTCCCACTTGCAGCGGACGGGAGAGACGATGGCGCCTTCCTTCTTGAGTTCGGCAAAGGCCTTGTCCACTTCCTTGCGGTCTGCGTTGAGTGCTTTGGTAACGTCACCGGCCGAGACAGGCTTCCCGGCTTCGCGCATGGCTTTCAATACTTGCTCCTTCATGGCTTACATCATGGCGATCAGGAAATTCTCGTAACCGAGCTTGTCGATAAGATGGAGGTACTGCGCCTCCCAGGCCATGTGGTCCTTCTCTGCGTCGATCCATTTCTGGATGAGCTTCTGGGTGGGATAATCGTCTGCAAAGGCGGCGGCCATCTCGCTCATCTGCTTCACGGCCTCGGGGTTGTAGTCACTCTCGATCTGCTGTTTGGGATCGTCATAAAAGGGGAACTCCATGGTCTTCATGGCCTCCTGAAGGTCTGCGGGCTTGCAGCCCAGTTCCACCAGGCGGTTCAGGACTTCTTCGGCTTCGTCCCATTCCTCTTCGGCCTCTTCTTTCCATTTGTCGGCCAATTTGTTCCATCCCTGCAGGCGGCAGTAGGCCGAGAAGGCGAAATGCTGTTTGCTGTTTCCGAACCAGGCTGCGCCGAACATGGCGAATTGCTTCAATGCTTCTTCTTTTGTCATGATATACTAGGTTTAAAGTGTCCGCTACGGGGCTGGACAAAAAGATGCACAAGGGTCTCTTTTGTCCAGATTTACAAAGTTAATGATTTTCCCGAAAGAACAGGCGGGCAAGACAGACAATCGACATTCTTTTTCGTAGCCTCTACATGCCGGGGCGTCTTATAAGCATGAAAGCTGTTTTCGAAGACGATGCCGTCCCCCGTCTCCTTGCCGATGAATCCGATACCCCGGGTCGATGAGATACCACACCGACAGGGAGGTTCTAATACGGGCATTTTGAGCCCATGGGTGCCGGAAGATGGACCGGTGGGCGCACTAGAGACGGGGAAACGGGCACATGGGTGCTGACCAGTGGACCGGTGGGTGCGAATAGCGGCATTTTTGAGCCCATGGGTGCCGGCAAGTGGACCGGTGGGCGCACCGGCAAGCCGACGAAAGGGCAGAGGCCCCGGAGGCCCATGGTGTTCAGGGCACCGGCTTTTCCCGGACCAGGAAAATGCGTATATTTGCAGTATGGGAGCAATCGGCAAGGATTTATAATCGGCAAAGACTTATGAGAGCGGGATTTCTGGGGATCATCATCCTTTTTCTGGCCACGGTGGCGTATGTGGTCTGGCATCTTGGGCGGTTGACGCCCGGGGGCTGGGCGGCTAAATGGGGGGTGCCGGTCCTTTTCCTCCTATGGATGGCGGCGGCTTTTGCCAGCATGGGACTGCGCAGCAAGGCGTCCATCCCCGTCCTCACGGCGCTCTCTGAAATCGGCCATCCCTGGATGATTGCCTACCTGTATCTTCTCATCGCCTTTGTGCTGGCCGATTTGGGCGTCCTGCTCCGGATCATCCCCAAAGGCTGGCTTACGGGAAACGGCCCTGCGATGGCTGGGCTGCTGGGCATCGTTGCCGTGCTACTGGTAGCGGGCGGCATCCACTATAGGCACAAGTACCGCGAGGAGCTCACCATCCACACCCAAAAGCCTTTGCAAAGGCCTCTGACTGTGGTACTTGCCAGCGACCTGCACCTTGGCTTCAGCAACCGGAAAGCGGAACTCTCCCGCTGGATAGACCTTATCAATGCCGAGCAGCCGGACCTGGTGCTCTTCGGCGGAGACCTCGTCGACATTTCCGTCCGGCCGCTCCTGGAAGGGAACTTTGCCGGGGAATTCGCCCGCATTAAGGCGCCCATCTACACCGTTCTGGGGAACCACGAATACATCGGCCATGAGGCAGAGGCCGAACAGTTTTTTGCCGATGCAGGCATCACCCTCCTAAGGGACTCTACCGCCTGTTTCGAGGGAATCACCATCATCGGCCGGGACGACAGGAGTAACCCCTCCAGGAAGCCCCTGGCGGAGCTGGCCGCCCCGTCGGAGCGCTTCACCCTCCTGCTGGACCACCAGCCCTATCAGCTGGAAGAAGCCGAGGCGGCCGGCATCGACTTCCAGTTCAGCGGACATACGCACCGGGGGCAGGTGTGGCCGCTGAACTGGGTGACGGACGCCCTGTACGAGAAGTCCTGGGGACCGCACCGGCGGGGCCATACGCAGTATTATGTCAGTTCGGGCCTTGGCATCTGGGGGCCCAAGATCCGCATCGGCACCCGTTCCGAGTACCTTGTCCTGCATATCCAATGAGCCATCCCAAATTCATCCTGGTATCGGATCCCGCAAGGCCGCTTGCGGGGACTTTCGTGTATGGCATGGTGGGACAGCATAAAGAATTGGTACACGGCTATGGAAAGGTGCATGGCGGCGGCTGGTACCTCAAGGACGATGCCCAAAAGACCATGACCCTCTACGGCAGTTCCGGCGACTACGGAGAGCCCCGCCTGGCCTTCCTTAACCGCATTCCCCGGGAACTCAAGGACTACACCTTCTTCTATGCGCCTTTCCTTGGCATCCCTGGTAACCAGCTGGATCTGAGCGAAGTAGAGTGGTTCTGACACACTGTCCTAATCCTCTTGGGCGAACAGCCTGAGCAGCGTATCCTTTTTCAAGCGGGTGAGGTCCAGTTCCGGATGCTCACCCGTTTCCGTGAAACCGGCCTCAAGCAGCAGTTCACGCAGCGACAGGAAGCAGTGCGCCTTCCGGGCCATGACGGCCTCCTTGCGCCCGGCATCCTTGCCGCCGGAGACGCGGCGGCTGCCGTTCGACAGGTCGCACAGATAGATCCAGCCGCCGCACACGATGGCGAGCATCTGCTCCTGGCGGTCGGAGACCAGCTCTTCGTCCAGCACCTTGGCATTGGGATCCACCATGTAGTTTTTCGTCACATCGGCCATCTCTTGCCGGCCGAAATAGAAACGGAAACGGCTGCCCGGCTGGCCCAGGTAGCGGTCGCAGAAGACGGTGCCGTCCGGGCAGCCCCCACGGGCATACAGCAGCTCCGCCGCTTCCGGATCGGCTTCCGTCATGTCGCCCGAATAGAGGGTCTCGCCGGTGTTGTATTCGGCGTTCCAGCCCGTTTTTCCGCCTTCCCAGTCCACGAAGCTGATGTCGAAGTCGTGGCAGCCCCACTCGGCCCGCCAGTATATGCCGAAGAAATTATGGTCGCTCAGGCGGTAGCAGGAGCCGAAGGGGAAGTTCCCCACGAAGGTCTTCTCGGAGGCGGGGCATGTGAGCGTAAGCTCTGAGGGGAAACGGACGCTGCAGGCCTTGGCGGAGAGGTTCTTCACCAGGCGGGTGTGGAGGACCCGCTCCAGCATCTTCAGATATTCCGTCCTCTCCCCCGGCGCCGGCGCATCCTTGAGCCAGACGTTGCCGTTCCGGATGATGTACATCACCGGATCCCCTTCCTTGAGGAGCAGGCGCTCGCAGATGGCCTGCAGGAGCCTCACCAGCTTGAAATTGGACACGCTGTCCAGCCGGGCGGTCAGTTCCTCCTCTGTCACATTCGCGGCGAGGAGGCGTTCCCAGAAGCCTGCCTGCATGGGGACATGATGCTTTGTAGCCAGGCGGCGGAGCTGGTTAATCACTGCTCGGTTGGGTGTGGAACGCAGGATCCAGGCGCTGCGCTTGAAGTCGTATTCCTGTCTGAAGCGGAAGGCCAGGAACAACTTCTTGAAGCGGTAGAAGATGCTGGCGAGCCCCTCCAGCTCCGCCTGCGTAAGCTTGTGGAAATCAAAGGGATTCCCGGCCATCCGGATGAAGCCGAGCATCTGCTGGGACTGGATGAGGAGGGTCTGGTGCGTGGTCTCGTAGACAATGTAGCGCAGGAGGTCCACCGGAGCGGAGGGGCGCCGGCCGAGGGCGTTGCAGAGGATGCTGAGCGCCTCGCGGTTACGGATGCGGTCAATATCGAAGGGGGCCCCGGGATGCTGGCCCAGGTACTCCGTCACGGCACCGCAAAGCGCCTGCACCGTGGTGGTCTTGAGCGCCGCGCCGCCCTGCAGAAGGGCCAGGCAGCGGTTGTAGAGCTCCTCCCCTGTCATCGGGACGATGAGGGTGTACTCGCTGAGATACGGAGCCTCCGCCCCGTCGTTGGGAACCCAGCCGTTCCCCTCCTGGGTGAAGCCGGTCCCGTAGGTGCTGGCATAGTGCGTAATCTGGTCCAGCAGCAGCGCAAAACGGTCTTTGTCCTGCACGTCCTGCCACCGCTTGTAGAAGGTGGAATTGGGGTCTGCCGTCTGCCTGGCAACAAAGTCCTCCAGGTCTGTGTTCAGAAGGTCCGGATGGATGAGGAAACCGCACTTAAGGGCATCGGCCTGCAGTTTGGCGGGGTCCTTCGCGGCCGGGGCGCCGGGAACGGCAGCCTTGAAGAAGTGTATGAGGGTAGCGTCCATAACAAAAAAGAGACCGCGGAAAGTAAGAAGCGAAAATGCTGATAGGAACTTTCTATGCGATCTCAATGGCAAAAATAGCAATAATATTAGAAAAGACCAAGTGGCCTCCCGGGCCCACCCTGTAGTTTTTGTGGACCGGTGTGCTCGAAAAGCGGCGTTTTTGAGCACACCCTGCCGGGCTTATGGACCGATATACCCGCCGAAAAGTCGTATATTTGTAGCCTATGAAAGAATCGGCAATGTATAATAGGATCAATCTTGATGACTACCGCCAGTCCGGCGAGGGCGGGACAGCCGTCACGTACAAACACAAAAGCCGCAATTCGCTGGCCAAGTTGTATAATCCCGGATTCGAGGCCGATATGGCCAGAGACGAGTTCATTACAGCCAAGGCGGTTTATGACATGGGAATTCCCACGCCCGAGCCCATCCGCCTCGTTACAGATGGCCAGCGCATGGGCGCAGAGGACGAATTCATCCCCGGAAAGC
>JAEEGL010788566.1_pt1 | contig 40935 bp, 38 predicted proteins | sample 9134231 | NCBI WGS metagenome assembly JAEEGL01 (sample SAMN16246548, study PRJNA631951) | gut metagenome | biome: gut microbiome; feature: rumen; material: fiber-attached | host: Bos | place: Iran: Karaj | collected 2018-10
ATCTGGAGGCTGATACACGAATAACTTTTATACCCATCCGTTTTAATTTTTTGGGGGGGGACTGTCTGCAGGGATGCAATGCGGTCCCCCTTTTTTTGTTGTTTTAATTCTGGCCGTGGTGCAGTAACTTTGCATCATGATCCAGTTTAAGACATCTTTCAAGCTCATTGAGTTCTCCTGCAGCCTGCCTGACGTGGAGATACACATCAACAATACCAGGGCGCACGTGACGATATCGGTATCGCACAGTGGCAGCACGCTAAGCCTGTTTGATGAGAACCTCTATCCTGATGCTGACAACAACATCATCCTGTCGGACCTCGGCAAGCTTACGGAGACCGTTGCGGAGATGTGGCTTAAATTCTCACTCGCCATCACCGTTACAGAGCAGCTGGTAGATGCAAACCTGAACGTAAGTAACATTGATACGAGGAGCCTGACGGCTTCGGCGGTGGTGCGATGCCGTGCTAACGTGGTCAGCCTTACACCATCGGAGTTCTGCAACAAACATTTCCTGACGCTGCTCGACGGCACAAGGGTGACTTCTCCGGGCCGGAAGGAGCTGCTGTCGTACATCGGCATTGAGGATGCCATTGTTATCCGTATCTTTGATGACGGCAGTACCAGCACAACGGGTGTTTCCCCTCTCCAGTCCGGAGACGGTTACAAGATACTGGACGTGAGCCCTGACAATTTCAACGTCGGCCTGAAGAAACTTGTCAAGTACCAGATCAAGGCCGGCAGCCGTGAACAGTGGTATGAGGTGGACAGGGACTGCGACCCTGACATCTCGCCGGTACTGCTGTTCACAAACTCATTCGGCGTACAGGAGCTGGCCTACTGTACGGGTGAACACCGCCAGGTGAGCAGCTTCGACCGTAAGCAGGCCCGCATCGGAAAGCTGAAGAGGAGTTACGAGATCGAGGAGCGGGAGACGTTCCATGCAGACACGGGCATCCTGTCGTTCCCCATGGCCAACTGGTGGCGCGACGTGCTGCGCTCCAGGGATATCCAGGTGCTGCCAGTCACGGAAGGTGCCGTGGTGGTCGACGGAGGTAAGCCGGTGATCATCACCTCCGAGAAGGCCGAGCTCTCGAATGAGGCTTCTCACTTGCCACGGTTCACTTTTGAATACGAGTATGCTGATCGTAACCATAATATCTGGGAGCAGCCCAGGGAGGGTAGGATCTTCGACAACACGTTTGACTATACTTTCAACTGATCCATGGAACAGCGTAGACCCATACACATCAATGAGGCTCTGCAGCTGCTGGATATCGCCCGCGACAGCAGACAGCGGGTGAATGTGTCTGCCTGGGACTCCAAGGGCAATGTCATCGAGTACCGTGGCTGGCTTGTGAGCTCCAGCAGCTGGAGGAAGGGCTGGCACCGGCTTGTTAATCCTGCGAACAACGAGATCCGCACCGTGCCGGATATCTTTATCTTTAATGTCAATGATCATAAGATATATCTATGAGTGAAAACGAACAAATGACGATGGTACCCGTTGGTACCAAAGGAGACTACGATGTGTTTTCCGTCGTTCCGTGTGGTGTGTCTGACGCTATGGAGCTGGAGGCGGAGTTGTCGACTCACTATAAGCATAACACCATCGGCGTGTATGACAGTACTGACGATGTGGACACCACCTTCGTCCGCGTCGGCGGCCGTTGGTACGAGTACGTGAACTTCGGGAAGGACAACCTGGCTCCCTACCGTAACCAGCAGCTCGTCGAGGATAACATGGTGATGAGCCAGTGCCAGCAGTTTAACATCCTCACCTGCTACGGCCAGGGCATCCGCTTCCTGGACCGCGAGACGGGGGAGATGACGGAGGATGAGGAGATCCGCAAGTTCTGCCTGCATAATGCCATTCACCGCCAGTGGCTACGGATGGCCACGGACATCAAGTACAACTTCTTCGCTGTGATGGTGATCTACCTGAGCCGCGACCACTCGAAGATTGTGCAGGTGAGGATGCGCAATGCCTGCGACTGCCGTTTCACGGTCAGGAATGAGTATGGCTGCATCGAGCACGTGCTTGTTGGCGACTTCCGCGAGGGCCGCCAGCACACCATCGAGCCTATCCCGCTACTCGACGAGGTGGATCCGCTTGGCGACCTGATGTTCCGCATGGGCAAGGGCCCGAACATCTATACCTCTGAGACGATCGGTGAACCGCCCTTGGGGAAGTGCTGCAAGTTCGCCATGCTGTGCCTGGTACCCACACCGGGATACCGTTATTATCCCATACCCTACTATGCGTCGATCTACCGTGATGCCTGGTATGATATCTACCGTCTGATTGGCATCGGCAAGCGCTATATGATCAAGAATACGTCGGCTCCCCGCATTCAGGTGGAGGTACACCGCACGTATTGGGATAATGTCTGCAGGGAAGAGGGTATCACCGATCCTAAGAAACGCATTGAGCGTATCATCAAGGAAAGGCATGACATCACTGAGTTCTGCACCAAGCCTGAGAACGCCGGCAAGGCTTGGGTGACCTCGTATGACACGACGCCTGAGGGCAAGGAGAAACGGATGGTCAGGGTGTATAACCTGGTAGAAGGAAACAAGAAGGAGGGCGGCGACTGGAGTGACGACATGCAGGAGGCCTCCAACTCCCTCTGCTTCGCCATGGGCGTGCACCCTAACATGGTGGGTGCCGTGCCTGGCAAGTCGCAGATGAACAACTCCGGCAGCGACAAGCGCGAGCTCTTCACGCTGAAGCAGGCTATCGAGAAGGCCTTCCATGATGTGATGGAGGTGCCCTACCATGTGATCCTGCACTATAACGGGTGGGATGAGAAGTTCGCCCTCGACGTTCCGATGATCCAGCTGACAACTCTCGATGAGAATAAGGATGCCAAGGAAACAACCGTAAATACTGAGGAAAATGGAAATAACACTGAAAATAAGTAAGGAGGAGTTTGACAAGGCCGTTCCTGCTGCCAGGGAACCGAAGGGCATCATCTTCGGAAAGCTGGAGGGGAAGATCAATGCGGCCATCGTGGATATCGCCGAGGATATGCTTGGTGATGTCGTCATTACCGTGGTGGACGGTGATGCTGAAGGTGAGCTAGCCAGGGCGGTGATGTCCCTGGCCTCCGTCGACGTGTTCCTGCGGGAGATGCGCTGCCTTGACCTGGTACTGACGGGCACGGGCTTCGGCGTGGTGTCGACAAACGACACCGCCCCGGCCTCTAAGATGCGAGTGGATGCCTTGGACGGGGAACTGCGGGTGAAGTGGCTCAACCTGCATGACGATATCATGGAGCGGTGCTTCAGGATCAGTGGCTGGTACGCCCAGGGACTGGTGATCATCGACACGCTCTTCTGCTTCTTCAAATTCCTGAGACAGTTTGCCGGTTTCCAGGCGCCCATCTCCAAGGACTGGGAGAACGCGTCACCTACCATCCTCGATACGGACCGTTGGCTGAGGGACAAAATCAGCGACGAGTTCATGGACGAGCTGATCGGGCAGATGGCCACCAACGGCCTGTCAGACAAGAACCGTGGCGTGGTGCATCAGATCCGTCGGATCTTCGGTGTGGCCATCCAGGGTAATAAAGGTACGGCCTACGAGTATTTCCGTAGGCTGATGAACACACTGGAGAGCGATCTGGAATCCTTCCAGACCTATGCCGGTAGCCAGGCTTTCGAGGTGAACCATTCCAAGCTATATGAGAACAGGAAAGAAGACGGCGCGTTTCACTTCGTCGGATAAAGTGCTCCATCTGGAGTGTCCGACCTCCTGGGGCGAAATGTCGCAGGAACAGTTGCACTATACCATGGATCTTATCGGGTCCAACCTCTACAGCGACGTGGAGATACGCACTTACATGCTCTTCCGCTTCTGCGGTATCGAGGTGCTGAGGAAACGCTTCAAGTCGGCCTCGTGCCGCGTCAGGCTCGAGAACGGCAAGTGGCACCACTTCGACCTGCAGGACTGGCAGGTCCAGGATATGATCGGACAGCTGAGCTTCGTCAGCAGCTTCGATGACTTCGGCCGTGGGCTGGATACGGCTGGCGGTTTCAAGGCTGCGGACAGGCTCCTGTCTGATGATTATCAGTTCGGCTGGTACCTGGCCTGCGAACGCAAGTACCAGGCGTACCTGAACACCAGAGACTTCAAGTTCCTCGAGGGACTGGCACGTATGTTGTTCATGGACGGGAACAAGCCTGTTGGTGACACCAAGAAACCGATGGAGGTGGATGCTGCCCTCGGCACAAGCGTCTTCTTCTGGTTCTCGTGGCTGAAGAAGGAGTACTCGAAGAGGTTCCCGCATTTCTTCAAGCCTGTCGACATGGTGGACGGGAAATATAACTTTCTGGAATCGTATAATGCTCAGATCCGTGCACTGACGGATGGCGACGTGACGAAGGAGGATGCCGTAAAGAAGATCGGCTGCATGCGTGCCCTCACGGAACTCGACGCCAAGGCCCGGGAGGCTGAGGAATTCAAGGCTAAATATGGAGATAAGTAAAGACACGTTCGATGCCCTCGAGTATTTTAAGGAACTGGGCGAAAAGAACAGGCTCGTGAAGAACACCGGGTTCCATGTGGGCTTCTGCTCTGGACCGGACGGCATGGATCAGGTCATGGCTGAATACCGAGACCATGCCAACTTCTTCCTGGTCGATGACACCACCAGCGGCAACACCTTCGGCAACAAGCCAGGGTGGTTCGACCGTAAGGTGTATGCGGTGTATATCGTCGTGGGCTATGAGCACGGCGACGAGCTGCAGTATAAGGAGGCTCTGGCGCTGGCCCGCCGGATCTTCAAGCAGCTGCTGTCGCGCCTGATCAGAGACAAGGCGTCGATGAAATACGGCAAAGGGTTGATGTACCTGAACCTCGAGACGGTCTATTCTCATGAGTATGGCCGCTATACGTTCAATGGTGCCACAGGCCTGTTCTTCCAGGTGACGAACAACGAGCCGCTGAATCTGGTGTTTGACCCTGACGAGTGGGAGGAGTAATGCATGGGATACGGCGGCTGGGATGAACGTGAGCTCCAACAGGCCAGGAGAATGGAACGCCGCGGAAGAGGCAGGTCTTCTTCTGTGGGTTCTGAGGAGGAACTGAAACGCTTCGAGGAGGGATGGGCTGAGATGATGGTGACCATCTGGCAGGAGAAGATGCAGCTGCTACAGGTGGAGGATTCCGGATCACTGAAGGCCTCTATTGAGGCAAAGGCCCTGCTCGAGGGGGCGAAGAAGACCATCCAACATTCTTTCCTGGCGTATGGCAAGTATGCGGATGACGGCGTAGGCCGTGAGTTCACGAATACGGGCTATACGGACAGCCTTGGACGCTTTTACGCTTCCAGCCGCCAGGCTGACGGCACGCTACCGTTCCTGCTGCCAGGCGGTGAGGAATACCGCGCCGAGCACGGCCTTGACAAGCCGAAGAAGGTGGGCCCTGCATGGGGCGGCCGTGTGGCCGGCGGGCATCCGCGCAAGGCCAAGGAGTGGTTCTACAGGAAATACTATGCCTCGCGCATGGTGCTGAACGAGCTGGAGCGCGACTATTACGGCAATGCCTACCTCGGAACGATGACGGTTGCTCTTGACGAGGTGATGGGCCAGACGAGAATTATATTGTAGTTTTAGCATGGTGGAACGTTCTGTAATTTTGCGGTATGAATCACGAACAGTACCTGAATCTTGAACGGTCTTTCATCGGTATCCGCGATGAAAGGAACTATCGTGCCAATACGGCCACCCGTATCGGTACGGCCTTCCTGGAACTGTTGAGGATGGTCGCTACCGGAGAGTTCGACGAGGTGACGTTCAACTCGGTGTCGAACAAGCCCACTTTCTTGCAGGGCCTTCTCACGTACGGATCAATCATCCTGGGTGACTACATCAAGGGACTGCAGGGAGGAATCATCACTGAGGAGGCATTTGCCGAGCTGAAGGAGCTGTGGGTTCGTGAGCACGTGAAGGTTGGCGACGGTACCATCCATAAGGATGCTGCAGGTCGCACCATGCCGGCTCTGGAGGTGGACGGTGATGCCGTATTCTCCGGCAACCTGTCCTCTCCTGATTTCGTCTCAGGTTTCTTCTCCGGCCTCGGCTGGGCCATCCAGAAGAAGGAGTTCGTCAATTCCCTCGGCCAGACGGAGACGAAATACACTTTCGAGATTGACAACCTCACCGTCCGCAATACCCTGCGCGTGTTTGAGCTGATCGTCAGCCAACTGCGTGGCGAGAACGACAACTTTGTGTTCGCCGCGATGATGGAGGTGGACCACTACGACCCGCTGACGGGTAAGGTATGGCTCTCCACGAACGGCGGCAAGTCTTACATGAACTTCCGCGAGGGCGACTGTATCATGGTCCAGCGGTTCCAGCCTGGCAACGATGCCAAGAGTGGGGGCGACGGATATATCGTCAAGAGCTACGAGCTGGTCATCTATGACTGCGGCAGTGGTGGCGAGGGTGACCCGAAGGATGAGAACGGCGACCGCCTGGACTGGGTGCTGTTCAAGAACTTCGCCACGCAGATGGTTGACGACAACCCTTCTTCAACGGACGAGGATTACGTTGGCACATACTACACAGAGGAGGAGATCGCCGAGATGGGTAAGGACGGTGAGAGTCCTGAGCCTGTGTTCATGACGCCGGAGAGGCTGATCGCCAAGGGTGACACGTTCTGCCGAGTCGATAACGAGACGGATCCTGAGCGCAAGGGTGTTATGTCCATTACGAGTGTCGGACCCAACACACCGTATATGGATGTCATGTACGGCATGAAGACGGACCCGAAGCACGCCCTGAAGAGCCGTATAGGAAACCTCGAGGGCATCCGCACGGAGGCGTTCGGCTGGCTGCAGGGCTTCGGTGCATATATCAATAACCTGTATGCTGTCGGCAACCTCTTCAACTCCCAGACCGGTGAGAGCTACGAGAGCCGTATCGAGGCTACCAGGGAGAGCATGAAAATGCTGTACCGCGAGACGCTGTATGATATCAGCGAGGGTGAAAACAAGGTGGCCAACGGCTTCTTCCAGAAAGGGCTCGACAACTGGTCGCTGGTGAATCTTGAGGGGGACGCAATCCCTGACGAGCCGGAGGTGGAGTGCGGTCAGAAATACACGGATCCCACTACCGGAAAGGAGACGGTGGACTGGTTCCTGCAGGGCGGGACTGGCGAGGAGGATACGGACGGGATGGCGGTTTCCGACGGTGCTACGGTGGAGGTCGGCAACGGTGAGATGGGTGTTCCGCTGCTCTTTAACGGTCAGGTCATCCAGCAGAAACGGCTGATTGCCGAGATGAAGACGGTTGAGGGTGTCCAGGTGCTGCACCTGTGTAACGCCGGTGTCTCTCAGGATTTCTCGGTGATGAAGCCGAACTCCGCCCATAAGAAACTGACGGTGGATGACGATGAGTTCGAGAACCCGTCGAAGCCGGACAACAGCCAGCCTGAATATGAGAAGATGACTTACCGGTATTGGGAGGATTACTACAGGGACTGGCTGGTTGACAACTATGATTATGATGACTGGCGAATTGAGGAGGTGCTCTCTTCTGAGACGGCCATCAACTGGATCAACCAGCAGGTGGCCAGTTGGTCGGCCTATTACGAAAGCCAGGTGGATTATCTGACTTCTACAGAGGACGAGGCGGACAAGCTATATTTCGGCATCCGCATTCTCCCGCTGACGGATGGCGTGTTGCGTGTCGGCTTCCTCGGCAAAAATGAATTATGGAGCGAGAGCAGTGGTTTCTCTGAGTCGCTCATCTCCTCGAGCAGCTGGGTGCTGCGGCAGGCCTGCGACTATCCGGAGGATGGCAGGGCCTGGTATTTCCCCCTCGACACTGATAAGTTCGTGAAGAACGGCAGACTGCTCGTGTCTTTCTCCGGTGAGTGCTATATCCGCTTTGTGGCGGTGTCCAGCGATCCTATCAGCGAGGCCGAGAGGGAATATAAGACGCTGTTTGAACAGAACAGCCGCAGGATCCGTATGCAGGCCTCGAGGGATGAGCAGGAGTATGCCGACTGGGTGATCCAATATAATGCCATAGCCCAAAGGGTGACGGACAACAAGAACCTTGCAGACAAGGCCCTGAAGGATATTCTCGGTATTGAGTATGACGGGGATTCCGGAACATACATCTTCCCGGATGACTGGGTGAATAATAGCTTTACCTTTGCTTCCTGGATCATCCACACGAAGAACCGTCTGGACTTCCTGTTCACCAAGTGGGACGATGACGAAAATCTCGTGGGCTATTCTGACCGTTCCCAGACAGCCGACTTCATCCGTGAAGTGATTGCCGGTACTGCTGATGATCCGCTTTGGGGTGAGGAGGGAAGGAATCTGGTGGAAGCCTTCAGTTCTTTCAAGCTGGCTTGGAACGAGGCTCTGTCGGACGGTACCATCGATGCCAGGGAAAGGGCTACCCTTGATGAGCTGAAGAAGGCGATGGCTACTGCTTTCAGCCAGGCGAATGCTTTTTATGACAAGGCCCTGCTGAATCCCATCATGGGCAGCACGGACGAACTGGCCGACCTCAAGAAGAAGTGGAATACGCTGACTGGTAAGTATTCAGAGCTTAACGATGCCATTGATGCCGTGCTTGCGGTGAACGGGTACATCGACGTGAATGACAGACATAAGGACTTGGTGACTGCCGTGGAGTCGGCCTATACGGCTTTCAACAATGCCGTGAAGGCGTTCTATGAGTCACTGGCCGTTGCCAATAATTACGTGGACGGCGAACTCGCCAAACGGGTGAAGACTGTCCAGGACAATCTGACAGGGTACCAACAGTCGCTCGACCGCGAGATACAGAAGGCTTTCCCGAACAAGACTTTCATTAACTGGATCAGCGACACGAAGACCAGCTCCATGCAGGTGCTCGGTATGATCAGCCTTGACAACGACGGGAATCCTGTTCTGACTGACTATTCTTTGAAGACACAGACGGCCACTGCGATCGAGGAAGCCGTTAGCACTTCTAAGGGTTATGCGGAAGGCCAGGTCAAAGCATTGAAAGATATCATCCATCCAGACGTTCTGAAAAAAAACAATAATGATTATGACTACGCCACTTTCAAGACGCAGACCTCTAACGGCTTTGATACCATAGCTGCGGCGTTCGACCCTAAGACGAAGAAACTCTCCAAGATATCTACATGGGTTCAGACTGTTGAGGGATTTGAAGAAAGAGTTGAGAATATAGAAGGCCTTTCGATAATCAAACAGACGGCTACCGCCATCCAGAATGTAATTACAGGTGATTACATCGGCGAAAAAATCGGCATTGACGATTACGCCAAGGTGAATGACCTGCCCGATATGTCGAAATATTATGCCAAGTCGGACTTTGAAATGACTCCGAGCCAGATCAAGCAGAGCGTGGAAGGACTGGAGAGGAAGGTCATCGACATCAGCCGTATGGAGGATTGGGAACAGGGCTTCTTCGGTACCACTGCAGGCAAGGACTATGTTAATATAAAATCAGACAACTCCAACTGGATAAGAACGAAGAACCTGATAGGCATCACCAAGTTCACAGCCTTCACACTGAAGAACGGCTATATGATGTATGTGGGTTTCTTTAACTCGGTTGGAACCTTGCTCAGCAGAAGCAGTATGATCATGCCGTCGGACAACAAGACGTCGTTCAAACCGGATATACCGAGCAATGCGGCTTACTGTGCCATCACCATCACTAAAGCCGGACAGCCCACGACGGTTAATGATTTGCCTGGTGCAGGACTATACAAGATCGATTCTTCCGTCGTGACAGGTGCAGAGATCTCCATGTTCGTCAGCAAGGATTCTAACGGCTATCTCGAGAGCGGCATCAAACTGAGGGCTGACCAGATCAGTATTACAACAATAGATCAGTTCGGCAGCGACTTCAGCTGGACCACCATGGCTAATAAGCTGAAAGGTAAAATAACCATCGCTGCGAAAGACTTGTTGTTCGATGCTAACAATATTACCTGGACACTTCTTTCTAATTGGACGATACGGCATCCGGTAAACAATAGCACTGAGGACGTCCTGAAATTCACTGCAAGTTCAGGTGATTTGTGGATAAAGGGGAAATTGTCAGCAGGTAGCAAGATAGGAGATTCCGTTACTATCAATAATAATAATATTATTGTTGTTGGCGAAGATTCGGAAAAATTATATATTCGTCCGAAAGGAACGAACGGGGCTGAAATTGTTGGAATCTCTGGTACGGTAGAAACTTTAAAGTTTGGGTTTATATCGTCTGAAATTATTGATGGCTCTGAAGCTATTACACATCCGTCTCTTGAAATGAAAACAGGTGCAACGGGTGGTTATTTGGATACTAAATATACTCCGAAAGATATCTCTTTTCATGATAATGCAACAGGTGCATGGCTAAGAATTGGAACAATGAGGGGTTTTAACGGAAAAGGGAAGGTCAATATAATATCAGCTTCTTGGGCTAGACAAGAAAACTATGATGATCTTTTGGCAGGTCAAGTATATGTAGATAATAATGGTTATTTAAAAGTGAAATAAAATGGCAAAGAACGAGAAAAAAAAGACATGGGTAGTCGATTTCACGCAGTTGAACGTGGAGGTAACGATTGATAAATTCGTGACCAAGGATATCAGTAAGCCGTTGGGCAATTACATCCATCAGTGTACCGAGGATATCGGCATCGACGACCTCGCACATGATATCTACCGCAATGGCAAGTGCGAAATGAACGAGGAGCAGGCTGCCGTCTTTGTCGACCTGGTCAAAAAAAGCACCATCGAGCCGTATATCCGTCGGCCCCTCATTGATCTCATCATGAACGTTAAAAAATAGTTTGTTATGGAAAAAGTGGAATTAGTTCAAAAGAAGCAGGGCAAGAGCCTTGACTACGAGCCCGTCACCATGGAGGACGGAACGTCTGTTGAATTTTCTCTCAGGGAAACCTCTGAAGGTACATTCATCAGGGCTTCCGCCAAGAAGGGCGGCAGCGAGATCGCTTACGGATCCTGGTCTGACAAGTCGGACGTCTTCTCGGTTCGAGTAAATTCCCTGCGGAAGTCGGCAGACCCCAAGGGACTTGCTCGGGTTATCTTCGAGGGCATCATCCAGATCCTCGAGAGCGAGACAGAGGAGGAAGAAGAGGAATGAAACTAAAGGGCGCTGCTTATGGATAGCAACAATTTCACAGACAGGGAGATGCTGATCCAGTGGCTGGATGAGCACTGGACTGACGTGCTGAAGTACTACGGTGCCAAGATGAAGAACGCAACGGAGGTTGAGAAGATGGCCTTCGATGACGATAAGGTGGTTGGTGTCCTCTGCTCCTTTGTCTATGAAGGCGTCAGGAAGGTTGTCAATGTCACGCCGATGTCCCTTGTCGAGGGCCTGACCAGTCTTTCAGAGGAACTGGCCATACGTTGCGAGAAGGCTGCTACCTCTGCCGAGCAGCAGGGATCCTATGCAGAACGCCAAGGCGACAGGGTGAATGATGCCATCCTTGACATCACTGAGCAGAAGGAGCTGGCCACCCGCATGGCCAACTATGCTAAGGAACAGGGCGACCACATCGTGGATCTGAAGGACATGGTGACGGAATGGTTCGGTGCCACTCCTAACGAGGGCATCCGCAAGTCCGTTTCCGACTGGCGTAGCGATACTCAACTGGCATGGTCTCAGTGGTGGGACGGCATCAAGGATGACTGGTCGAATTGGTTCAACGGACGTAAGGATCAGTGGACGTCGTGGTACAACAATATCGTTAGCGAAGTGGACGGCTGGTTCTCAGTCGTGAAGCAGGAATGGACTACCTGGTTCAATGAACGGAAGAATGAGTGGAACGTCTGGTATGCTGCCACGACAGAAGGGTGGGACAGCTGGTTTGAATTCACGAAACTCGCCTGGTCTACATGGTTCAACGGTCGTAAGGACGAATGGACGACATGGCTTGCTGGAATCAAGAACGAGTGGTCTTCATGGTTCAGCAGTACGAAGGATGGGTGGAATACATGGTTCAGTGAACTGAAGAGTACATGGTCTTCGTGGTTCTCACAGAAGGAGTCTGACTGGAGTACATGGTTCAACGGTCGTAAGGACGAATGGACGGAATGGAAGTCTGGCGTGGTTCAGATATTCTCTGGCTGGGAACAGAAGGAGCAGGAACGCCAAAGTGCTGAGGAAATACGTCTGGAGATCCAGGCTCACCCGCCCATACCTTCGGAGCGCGGCTACTGGATGTTCTGGGATGTGAACACCCATGAGTATGTGGAGAGCGGCTATTCTTCGCGTGGTACAATGGACTGGCCGGAGTTCTTCTGGGACTACGACACCATGGGCGTCGGCGTGATCACGACTCGCGACTATTCCCGCTTCTTCATTGACGAGCAGGGCAGGTTTGGTATGTACATGTAAATATAATAAGGTATGGATATAGAGAATGGAAAAATGATCTTCGGCTATATGGCCATGATGCTTGAGGACCGCACACCGTGGGATCCTCAGACAGTCTACCATCGCAACCGCTGTAAGATGGACAGCCATGGCAACTGGTGGGTGTCCAAGAAGTCCACACAGGATGAGCCCAACGTGAATCATCCCTTCCCAGGCTTTGACAGCCAGGGCGATCCGGTTGCCTCTGAGTGGTGGGCACTGTGGATAGACTGGCAGCACCCCATGGCACAGCTGACGGATGCCGCCGGTTCTGCCATCGAGGCTGCACAGGCTGCACAGGACCAGGCCGCTGCGGCCCGTCAGGCTGCAGAAGAGGCCGGACAGGTGGACGTAGTGGAACTCGGAAGAAAGGTGCAGACACTGGAAACTGCACTGACCAGTCTTACGGACAACGAAATCTCACAGCTGCAGACTGCCGTCGACAGCCTGCAGGGACTCATAGGCGCTGACGTCGACGGCGTGGTTAACAAATTCAACGAGTTCGTGGCTTTCCTCGCCGGTATCGGTGACGACAAGACGCTGAACGGCATCATAGCCGACTTCACAAGTCAGCTGGCAGGCAAGCAGCCTGTAGGCGACTATGCCACGAACGAACGCGTCGATGATCTGGAAGAGAAGGTTGACAGCCTGGTGTCGCCGGAAATGGTTGTGTCACACCTCACATTCCCTTCCAGGACGACGGCCAGAATGGATGGTTCACATTTAATTTTAGCAGAATAATATGGCAAATACTATTGTACAAAAAACCATTGACATCAGTGGTATTCCCTTTGTGGTTGAGAAGCGGGGAGACGGAAAGTATTATATTGTTGCTATCCGTGTGCGTACGCGTGAGTTCTTCTTCGAATCGACGGGCCTGCCTGTCGAATTCGTCGATAAGATCACCGGTACGCCTGGAGACGGGAAGATCAATGGCATAGAGGAAATTGAAGACTTCCTCGAAAACATGCCTGAAGGTTCGAAGTTGAGTGAAGAGCTCCAGGTTGATGACGTGCAGTCGGATATCGAGGCCGCTCTCGGCTTCTCTCTTGACGAGACTGAACAGGTGGAAACACCCTCAGTATAATTTTTTATTTATTAACGTTTTAAATTTTTTTGCATTATGGGTAAATTAACTCTTTCTGCATTGGCCGTCCTGATCAAGAAGTCAGTGGTCGGCGTCATCAAGTACATTGATCTCAAAATCAATGCCAACAGTGTTCACATCTTCGAGAAGGCAACCGCTAACAGCGGCTACCTGAAGACTTACGTTGTCACCACCGCCGCCTCTCTGGCTGCCGTGACCGCTCTCAACACCATCGGTGAGATCGACATCCCGAAGGATTTCTTGCTCAAGAACAGCGTTCAGCTGACCGTCGTTGAGGGTACTGGAGACAACGAAGGCAAGTTCATGGTGACCGAGGAGGATAATGTGGCCGTGGCTACGCCTTACGAGGCCAACTCTCAGGTTAACGCCGCCGGCAGCTGGCTCGATCTGATCGTGAACACGCAGGCAGGTGACGAGACCGCAGTTCACCAGCTGATCAACCTCAGCAAGTTCATCGACATCTACACCAACGGCGTCGGTCTGAACCTGAGCGGCAAAGCATTCAGCATTAAGCTCAACGCTACTGCAAGTGGCCTCTCTGTCGATGTTGACGGTCTGAAGATCCTCATTGATTCGAACAACGCCAACGGTCTTGCCATCACCGCTAACGGTCTGAAGCTGGCTCAGGCTACTCAGTCTGCAGCCGGTGCCATGTCTGCCGCTGACAAGACCAACCTTGACGGTCTGGTTGAGGACATGGATCTGGATCTGGTATCTAATGCGGAGATCGCTTCCTGGATGGGCTATGACATCACAGGTACGCCTGCTGAGGGCTCTGATGCCGCTCAGATTAAGGCAGCCCTGGAGGGTGTTAGCAGCGACTCTATCACTGACGAGCCTGCAGCCTAATCTTTGGCCATGAGGGGTGGCGGTAATATGGCCGCCGCCTCTCTTCGTTGCACCGTAATGCAAATCAAAAAGAAGTAGATTATGGCTAAGATTAGATTGAAAGCTCTGGGTCTGATCCTGAAGAAAATATGTTTGGTTGCCAATTATAAATTCGCCACCAAAGAAGAATTGAACATATACCAGAATCCTCATTTCGTGGGTTCCCATCTTACTTTTCCGACAAAGACAACGGCAAATATGGTGGGATCTCATCTGGTTTTGACGGAATAACAATCATTCTAATTTATTAATATTGTAATAAAATGGCAGATTATCCTAATCACTGTACTCACGCTGACGGTCCATGGGGATCAAGACCCTATAGGGACATCGAAGCCTACGAGCTGGCAGTAAACAATGCCGGCCGCCTAACAACCGCTGAGGGCAAGATAACGGCCCTCGAGAACCTCTACAAGTACCTGAACACATCCAATACCTGGTTCGGGTGCAAGTGGCCTCTTAACAACTCCAACCCTGAAGGTACGCCCATCGGCAACCTCCTCCGCCTGGCCCATATGCAGGAGATCTTCAAGATCGGCGGCTACATGGTGAAGAACGACCATAGTCGCAAGAAGCTGCACCCCGCAGACCATCGCCACTATGAGGATGGCGGTGTCGTGAACTTTACCGGTACTGACGGCCACTACCAGTGGGGATGGGGTGTCGGTATCTACTATGCCGCATGGAGTGACGCTTCGTATGATTACGAGGCCTTCGATGACAGACCCATCCCTGGTGTGCCCTGCGTGTACATCCCTGTCGGCTCCAGAAGCTGTGCCGGTTATGCTGCACTGGATCGCACGAGCAACATCCTCTGCTCGTACATTAACAAGACGGCGCAGTTCCGTGGTGGAAATAACTCGAACTGGGACGGCACGTACCGCTCGCTGATCTGCAAGCCCGTGTCGAATGTCGGCTTGCCTGACCTGGCCACCTACGCCCGTAAGAACGGCAACCTGTGGTTCACCTCTGAACGTGTGATGCTGTTCATCACAGGCGCCCTGGCACGTGTATTCTTCCACAACCGCCATATTCAGGCTGCCTACAACTCCCAGTTGACAGCTGACGGCCTCCATCAGGGCGGTCTCGGTGAAGGCGCTGATTATCCCTCATTCTGGAGTACAGATCTCGGCTACAACCCGTATCTGGATCTGGACCTCGGCATTGAGAAAGGTGACTTTACCGGTCTGATCAGCACAACCATCAAGAACTCGTCTAACGAGAATGTCACCATCAACAACATACCGTGCTTCATGGGCCTGAAGAATTTCTACAAGTATCTGTGGACGATGGAGGAGGATGCGCTGCTGATATGTCAGGCAGACGGCTCACAGGCTATGTATGTGGAGAATGCCGTGGACGGCAGCACATTTGACGTCAGCGGCGCCGGCAGCCACATCCTCGTCGGCAAGACTCCCGTACACGCCTCCGGTTCATGGTCGCCCATCAAGAAGATCAGCTTCAGCTATCTCTCTGGCATGCCTGTTGAAGATGGCGGAACTTACGGGACATATTATGCCGACGGCTATTATAATCCCGTCGCCGCTAATGGCTCCGTCCGTGGTGCTATCGTGTTGGGCAGCGCTTACTATGGCGACAATGCCGGCTCGTGCATGCTCCATGGCAGCGTTGCCCCCTCGGATGCCGATGCGGGCGGGGGCGCGGTCCTCTGTGAATTCACGGAAGCATTCAACACACAGCTTTCCGTGCTGGCAGCGTAATAGGGCGTCCGTAGGACGCAAGGGACACCGGCCACGAATAGTGGCCTGCATCGCGCCAAGGCGCGATGCCTTCTCACTTTTTTAGACCTAGTCTAAATAAAGATAAAAAATCGCTCTTTGACTTGCTGATAACAGGGAAAGTTAGTAACTTTGCATCGCTTTTCATGACGAATTGTAGGTAGATCCCTCATCCACTCCGTCCGTGGTGCTATCGTGTTGGGCAACGCTAACAATGGCGACAATGCCGGCTCGTGCATGCTCAATGGCAACAATGCCCCCTCGAATGCCAATGCGAACGAGGGCGCGGTCCTCAATAATTCCGAAAGTATAAGAGGGAGAGCCTTTCCTAACGGAAGAACATATCGAAAGATGACGGCGAGCCTCGTAGGTACAGGCCGAGCGGCATACCCGTCGGAGGGAATTACAGACCCTCCATCAGACCCATCAATGTTACACTATAACCCCGTTTTGTATGCGACGTATACGCGACAACCGGGAGAATGAGACTTTGGAGAATGCTCTGCAGGCGTTCGAGAACTACGCCTTCCAGAAGCACAATCGCTGGAATGTCATGCGATACGAGCAGGACATCGACGCCAACACGCACCAGGTCTTGAAGGATATCATTGATGAGACTTTCCTTCCTTCCGGTTATGATGAGAAATGGATCTTTGACAAGAAGCCGAGGAAACTGGCCAAGGCACCTGTCAGGGATCATCATACTGAGGCAGCAGCAATCCTTCCTTACGAGAAACAGGTCTATGACCATATTTCATGGAAGGCTCCAGCGGTGAGGCCGGGGCTTGGCACGCATGCCATGATGCGGTTCATCCGCAATGAACTGTTTGCCAATCCTCAGTCGCTGCTCTATTACTATATCCAGATTGATATTCACCATTACTTCCCACTGATGGATCATGAGTTCCTGAAGCGGAAGATCTCCAACAGGTTCAAGGCTGGTAAGCTGAGGAGGTTCATTTTCAGGATCATTGACTCCTACCCGCAGGGAGCTCCACTCGGCATCAAGATGGCACAGCTCTTCGGTATGCTCTACCTTGCGGACTTCGACCGCCTGCTGGAGCGTTTCTTCGACATCCCGGACGATCCGGAGAAGATGGCCTACTGGACGTCACGGTATATCACTGAGTGGATCCTGACCGCAAAGACTCCAGAGGAGGAGAGGATCCTTTCCCGAGGCATCTCTTTCCTGGCCGCTCGCTTCAGGAGATTTGCCGTGGAGGGGATCAGACACGGCTGGCGATTCGTTGACAATATCGTCATAGAGCATGAGGACAAGGTGTTTCTCAGGATCACGCGAGACCTGGTCATCATGACGCTCTCACGGGACTATAGGGCGACTGTCAACAACGACTATAACGTGAGGCCCGTATGGATGGGTATAAGACTGGTGGGGTACACTTATTTCCACGAGAAGGTGGAGGTGTCGAAGAGAAACAAACAGGCGCTGGCCAGGAAGGTTCACAAGCTCCAGAAACTCGGTTTCAGCGAGGAGCAGATCCGGATAAAGCTGTCGAGCCAGTTCGGCTATATCAAGCACGCAAACAGTATTAATTTAATAAAATCTTTAGGCATGGAAAAATCTTTAGGAAAAATCATCAAGAACCGCCGTATCAAACCGCCTTTCAAGGGCATGACTCCCAACCAGAAAGTTCCGTTTTCTTCTATTGTAGTAAAAAATCCCGACAAAAATGGGGGGGGGTGAATACAAGATTTATCTTCTCGATTATGTCATTCAGGACTCAAAGATTGACAAGGAAACGGTCTCTGTCAGGGAACAGGATTCCAGCGGCCAGTCGCAGGAGATCAGCCGTCAGGTTCCGTTGAAGGTGCTGGCCATCAGGTTCAAGAAGATCATCAAGACGTTTACGACGACAGGCCTTGATGGAGAGGAAGAGGAAACGTATCAGTTCCAGAAGAAACTCGACGAACAGGGCAGTCCTACGGATATCGATGCAGAGTTCTACGCTTTCACTGGGTCCAGGATCATGATAGACCAGGCAATGAACGACTTCTCTACTCAGGATCTTCCGGTCCCTACTGTTATCCAGCAAGTCAAGGGCAAGGATGGTAAATTATATACAAAATTCACTTGATATGGAAAAGCAAAAGATTTCGGCGACTTATGCCGAGCGAAGGACTTTCTTCCCCTTCGGGGACAAACAGATTATCGGTTTCCTGGGTGAAACCGTCGTAGAGAACTGGATGCAGCCTAATGCACCAGAGGATGCAGCGCCCATCACGGGCTATCAGTATGAGGGTACCCGTCAGGACGGCGGCACTCTCATGCCATGCGATGACCCTTCTGACTATGGATGCGTCACTAATGCCATCATCCGCTCCAGATACTCTGAGAGCGAGGAGCTGGCCATCCACCGCCATTACGTGAACTCTTTCGAGGAGCATCAGGACGAATGGAATGAGTATAACCAGTTCTGCGAGGAAGCAAAGGTTATTGCCAGACGTTGGTTGGGAATAGAATAAGGGATATTTTTGTGAATTCTTCATGATACACCGCTGCAGGGATGCTCCGGTGTATCATTTTTTTTGTAGAAATGTTAAAAATGACAGGTTATAATAAAATAATTATGTAAAAGTTTGGTTATAATAAAATAATTATGTATCTTTGCACTGTGATAATCAAACAAGTAGTAACAATTAAAAAATCAAGGAAATGGGAAAAGAAGAAAGACAGCTAAGAATCAAGTTCCTCGAGCACCTTCTTGAAAGCTACATCAGGATCTCCGAGAAATCTGAAATGGACAAAGAGAAGTACCAGGCGACGATCGAGAAAATCAGAGTTCAGCTATCAGCACTCTACCAGCAGCAGTTAGATGATTAATAACAAACCCTCTCCCTCCGGGGAGAGGCTTAAAGAAGATAAAAAAATGAAAGAAAAAAAGGAAAAAATCAAGGAGCTGAAAAGGCTCGTGAGACTGACGGATGAAGAGAGCAAGAGAAAAGTGGATGAAATTGCCCTCTGGTTCAAAGACCATAAGGATCCTGAGTGCCAGGAACTCTTGGATAAGTTCATGACGGAGGGACTGGAGGAAATTGTGGTGGAGGCAGAGGATATACGTAGGCAGATCGAGGACGAGGCATACCGTCTGCTGCCCATCTCCTATATCGCTAAGAAGTATTTCGGGAAGAGCCAGTCATGGCTGTCCCAGCGCATCAACGGCACTAAGGTACGCGGTCGCTCCTATACACTGAATGAGGAGCAGAAGCGCATCTTCAACAGCGCGATGGAGGACCTGTCGAAATTCTACGGCTCATTTCGCCTGGCTTGAACGTTGGCGACTTGTTGATTATCACACCGCCCCGGCTCTGAGCCGAGTCGGGGCATTTTAAAGGAAAGGAACTGTTATGGAACTGGCATTTATCATAGGATTATTCGGAACATGGGCGGTCATTGCCTTGGTAAAGGGGGCTGACTGGCTGGGTGGCAACAGTCATAAAGAGTCGGATCACGACTTCCTTGACAGGGTGTTCCGTGAGAACAGTGAAAGAGCCAGGAAACAGTACGAGGAGATCCTTAAGGAGAAGGACAAATACCGTTGATGGTATTTTTACCTGGATGTATAATGGGTTATCTTTGCAGAGAAAAAGATAACCCATTTTCTTATGGCAAGTAATGAGAGATATATTACCACGGTAGAACTTAACTCCCAGCAGGCGCAAGACAGGCTGAAGGAGCTGATTAAGAGGGTTGATGAGTTAAAGAAAGCCAAGGAGGACGCAGTTAAGAACGGAGGCTTCTTTGACGAGGCACAACTGAAGAAGGCCACAAAGGAACTGAATCAGTGGCGAAGCCAGATGACTGGCGTACAGGGTATTCTGGACAACATCAACGACGTTACCATTCAGGACCTGCAAAAGGGACTCCGCAAACTCAGGGAGCAGTCAAAGACCGCTCTTCCTGGAACGCGTGAATTTACGGACATTCAGCAGGGCATCATCAAGATAGAAGACCGCATCAAAGAGTTGAAGAACTCTTCACGTGAGGCGAAGGACGAATCAGAACAGCTGACTGCCAGTATGCAGCAGTTGGCAAAGGTCATGCAGAACGTCAAGGGCAGTTCGTTAAACGACTTGCTGTCGGCACAGAAGATCCTGGAGCAGAATGTGGCAGACGCAAAGCCTGGTAGCGCTTCTTACGATACGGCCATCGCACAGCTTAAGGAAGTGAAAGCCCGTATTCAGGAGATAAAGGCAGAGCAGCAGCAGATTGTCCATCAGATCGACAAGTACGACCAGGAGATCAAGATGGCCTCTAAGGATATGGCCACCATGGAGCGCGAGACTGATCTTGTTGAGAAAACCATGAAGAACCTGTCAAAGGCCAACGTACGAGACCTTGAATATTCCATCAAGATTGTCAATGAACAACTCCGTGATTTACCACGTGGCACTGCTGAGTTCGAAAGGATGCAGGATAAGGCCAAGAGGTTGCGGACAGAACTGGAGAGAGTCCGGTATGAAGGTGCAGCACAGCAGCCGTGGATTAATAGAATGGCCAACTGGTTCAATAAGATCCAGGGAACGGTCATTGTAGGTGTCTCTTCTATCACCGGTCTTACTCTGACTGTACGCAGGGCTATTCAGGCCTTTGCTGACATGGATCAGGAGATGGAGAATGTCCGCAAGTATACAGGTCAGACTACGGAGCAGGTTCATAAAATGAACGAGGAGTTCAAGAAGATGGACACCCGTACATCCCGCGAGCGTCTGAACCAGCTGGCCGGTGATGCCGGTCGTTTGGGCATCCAGGGAAAGCAGGGGCTGATGGAGTTCGTGGACGCTGCTGATAAGATCAACGTGGCCCTTGGAGATGATCTGGGCGAGAATGCAGTGAAGAACATTGGCAAACTGGCCATGACTTTCGGCACTGACAAGACCATGGGACTGCGTGGAGCTATGTTAGCCACTGGTTCTGCTGTCAATGAACTGGCACAGAACTCTTCTGCTGCAGCCAATTACCTGGTGGACTTCACCGCACGTGTTGCAGGTTTCGGAAAGCAGGTGGGCCTGACGCAGACACAGATCATGGGCTTCGGTGCCGTCATGGACGAGAATATGCTGCGTGACGAGATGGCTGCCACCGCCTTCGGCCAGCTGCTGGTGAAGATGACAACGGATCTGGATACCTTTGCCCGTCTGACAGGCATGAAGGTGGAGGAATACAAGAAACTTGTGACAGAGGATATCAACGGTGCCATCATCGCCGTGGCAAAGAGTCTGAAGGGCAGGGACATGCAGGATCTCGGCAAGGTCTTCGACGCCATGAACCTCGATGGTCAGCGTGCCATCGGTGTGCTTGCTACCCTTGGACAGAAGATTGACGATGTCGAGGAGAGGCAGCGCATTGCCACCAAGGCCTTTGAAGAGGGAACGTCTATCATAGATGAATACAATATCCAGAACAAGACCGTTCAGGCTGATCTGGACAGGGCCAAAAAGAGTTTTAATGAGCTGAGGATTGAATTGGGCGAGAAACTCATCCCATTGGCACGCTATGGTATTACAACTGGAGGTGCCATTGTAAAACTTTTGGTAAATCTAATAGAGTTCTGCAGCAAGTATAAGGCTACGCTTATGCTGCTCATCACTACCATTGGTGTGCTGGTATTGAAGAAGGAAGCTGATGTATTAATAACTAAGGCAGAAATATTTTGGAACGAAAAACTCATCGCGACAGTCAAGAGACTGTGGGCGCTTGTGGCCAGCAATCCATGGACTGCAGCAGCTGCAGCTGCCATGTTCCTCGTCGGAATAATCATCGACTTGACGAGCAGTACTGAGAAACAAATAAAGGCAGAAGACAAACTTAACAAGTTAAGAGAGGATTCAAAGAAGAAGATGGCGGACGAAAAGACGGAGTTGGATGTTCTCATCAAGGCATCAAAAAACGACAAGCTCCAACTGGACGAACGTCTGAAAGCCATTAAGAAGATCCAGGATATCATACCAGGCTATGTAACGGAATTGAATAAAGAGACGGGTGCATATAAGGAAAACAAAAAAGCCCTTGATGATTACCTTGTTTCCCTTGCTAGGAAATATGAGATCGAAGGTGCAAAAGATATGCTGCGAGAAATAGGAAAGGAACTGGCCGATCTGAATACTCAATATGAAGAAGCATATAAAAACAACGAGAAAGCCAAGCAGCTGACTGAAGTCAGCTCAAGGAATTCCGGTTACAATCCCGGAGAAACTAATTTCCTCGTTTATAATGAACAGAGAGCATCGAATGATCTAGAAAAGGTTAACAAAGCTATTCAGAAAAAATTAGAGGAACGTAAGAGAATATATCATATATATGGTGTCGACATAGAAAAAGAGGCCGTTAGCTCCGGTACTGAAGATGCTACAAATCCTTCCTCCTTCACTGATCCTAAAGCTGATGAAAAGAAACGTAAGGCTGCAGATGCTGCAGCAAAGAAACTGGAGGCGCAAAGGGCTAAGGAGTTGCGAGAGAAGAATAATTCCCTGAAAGCTCAGACGGAGGCGGAAATCGCCATCGTCACTCAGAAGTATGCCCAGGGACTGATTGACTACCGTACATACATTAGCGAGGTGGACCGCATACAGCTTCAGGGATTCGAGAAACGGATGGCCATCTATGAGAATGAGTCTGACGAATACAAGAAAATCCTCAATGACCGTGAGCAATATGCCCTGAAGGCTCAGGAGAAACAGGAACGTCTGAATCTGAAGGATGTGGAGAAAGAACACAGTAAGGTTACGGCAAAGATAGAGGCCTCTTACTACAATCCCATGGATGACGAAAGATACCTGAACGAGAGAGCTGTCAACGAGGCCCTTTTCCAGGCTGACCTGATTTACCTGCAGGAGAAAGCCAAGTTATACAAAAAGGGTAGTGAAGAGCGTGTGGCGATCGAGGAGGATATTGAATACATGGAGCAGCAGCACAAGCTGGAGAATGAAAGGTATTATTTTGAGATGCTCCAGCAAGTGCGGGAACAGTATCTGCAGACTGGTAACGAACAGCAGCTGAAGATTGCCTTGAACGGACTGGAGAACCTTCATAAGGAGGGACTCCTGAAAGAAGAGGAATACCAGCGTGCCAAGGCTGCCATTCAGGCTCAGTATGCAAGCTACCAGACTCCAAACGAACAGGCAAGGAAGACCGGTTCTGACATGTTGGCCGTCGCCTCAGACAAAGCCAAGCAGCAGACTGGAGACAATGGCCAGGTTCCTCTGATCGGTACCATCCAACAGTATGCTGCAACCATGGAGCAGCTGAAGGCGCTCTATGCTGATGACGAGCAAAACCACGCTGCTTATCTTGAGGCGAAAAGGATGGCGACAGCCCAGTTCTGTGCGGATCTCGCTTCCGAGTTCCAGGCTGCATACAATTCCGTCAACCAGATAATGAGTGCTGCATCTTCATATTTCTCTGCGGCCCAGGACTATGAGACCGCTGAGGTGAAGAAAAAATACGAGAAACAGATTAACGCTGCCGGCAACAATCAGAAGAAGGTGAAAAAGCTGCAGGAGAAGCAGGCAAAAGAGGAAGCGGCCATCAAGACGAAATACAACAAAAAACAGGTGAAAATCCAGATTGCACAGGCTATCGCCCAGACGGCCATGTCGGCACTGAACGCCTATTCTTCAGCTGCTGCAGTACCAGTCATCGGATATATTCTAGCACCTATTGCTGCAGCTGCTGCCGTGGCTGCCGGAATGATCCAAGTGGCAGCAATTAAGAAGCAGGCAGCAGCGCAGGAGGCCGGTTATTACAGCGGTGGATTTACTGGAGGGAAGAGCTATAAGAAAGAAGCCGGTGTAGTTCATGAGGGCGAGTTCGTGGCCAACCATAAGGCCGTAAACAACCCTTCGGTTCGGCCTTTGCTGGAATTCATAGATAAGGCCCAGAAGAGTAATACTGTCGGAGGACTGACTGCAGAGGACATTTCGCGTCAGCTTGGCAACGGCGGTTCTGCTGTCGTCGCGCCCGTCGTTAACGTCAACACCGACAATGAGGATCTGAAAGAAGAACTGCAGCAGAGCAGGGAGGTCAACGGACGCCTGCTTAAGGTCATCGAGGAGAAAGGGATCAAGGTGGATTTCCCTATGGATAGTTTTGATAAGAGTTACAAGCATTACAAACATCTGAATGTATGATGATCTGTTATATTAACAAGAAACCTGCATACCCTTTAGCGCAGTCGGACGTAAAAATTACGCTGATCAACCCTTTTATGAAGGATGGCGATGAGAAATCCATGGAGGTGGTGTTTCCGTTGTCCATTCCTGAAAATCAGCTCATTTTTGGTACCATCAACCGTCTTGACACACATTTCTACAGCGATAGCTTTGAGGACGTCAGGCTGATGGCTGATGGCGTGGAAGTGATAAGTGGCACAGGGACGATCACATCTGTAACTGATAAGGAGGTGAAGTTGCAGATTCTTTCCGGAAAGTCTTATCTTCGGTTTAAGGCCAGCTTTGACAAAACATATATCGATGATATCTTTTATGGAGACCTCAAGCCAAGACATGAGGTTCTGAATGGTAAACCTCAGCAGAGTAAGGGGGTGTTCGACATGAGCAGGGATATCAGTAGCCATGGTTTTGTTGGTGAGCCTGGAATGTATGCTTTCCTTCCTATCCACGATGAGACGAACGACTTCCACCTGAACATGCCTACATATTTCTATACTGACGACTACAAGGCCGCTGGCTATTCCATCACCCTCAAGGCCATACAGCCTAACCTTATGTACGTCATGAAGAAAGTAATGGAGAAACTTGGATATACCATTGAAAGAAATGTTTTCGACGCTGAACCATGGAATAGGATCTATGTGGCCAGCGCAAAGCTGACTACTGTCATGTCAAGAGCTCTTCCTCACTGGACGGCATACAAGTTCCTGGATGAATTCAGGAAGCTCTTCAACGCAACCTATATCTTCAACGAGGGCAGCAAGAGCGTGAGCATTGTTCCCTTCGGAGAGTCAGGCGATGCGTCATTCGAGGTGGTAGAGCCATTGGAGGAATTCGGCACGAGTTTCGACGAAGAGGGCGTCGAATATCTCGGATCTTCTAATATTGAGTACGAACTATCCAACTGTGACCGGGACTACGATATGCTGTCACAAGATATTCTCAAAGCCTTCCAGAAGAAAGAATACGACAGCATCAACGATCTGTATAATGCATTTGCGTCGATGTCAACGCAGGAGAAGATGACTACCATCTTCCACTGTCCGGTTGGGTTCTTCTACGGGAAGGCCTTGCAGGACGAAAACGGTGAAATCACCGCGTATGTACTTAGTGAGTGCGGGTGGTTCTCTCCACTGGTGAGGACTGAGGGCGGCAGCACGGTGACACTGCATATCGTTCCTGTGGCCATGAAGGCCCAGAAGGCCCGGTGTGTGACAATCAGGCTCACCAACTGGGAATATCTTACACATGGTACCGGTTGGAGAACAATGGGTGGCCAGCCGTACGAGTATGACAGTATAGAGGCCAACATGGAGGTCGATTACCCGGCTAATGAACAAATGAAGACATTCTCTGACGGGGATATCCAGACCAATTCTCTTCCGTATGTTACGGTTCAGGATGTGATCGAGGAAGGCGAGTCGTTGCCTGACAGGTCTGACGAGGACGGACTCATGGAGATATTCTTCGCTGCAGGGACACTCCTTCATTCTTCAGAACTGGCGTTCTGGGGGCCGGACAGGCTGATTGCATTCCAGATTCATTCGGTCGACCAACCAGTAGCTTTCACCGACTATCGCCATGCCGTGTATTATGCGTCTGTTCCAGCATGGAGTCTGGGACTTAACCCCTTGGATAGCGTGAGGTCAATAGGATACTACCATAACCACGGAATCAAGATCAGAAGGAATGTCAATGGAAACAACGAGATATGCATCCCGTTCTTATTTAACGGCAAACCGGATCCTAGGAAGATATATATCATCAGAAACAAGAAATATGTCTGCTCGAGGATTGAGATGGCCGTTGGCGAAAATGGCATCGAAGAGGTGAAAACCGGTTACTTCTACGAAATGTTATAAGACTCCTTCGTACTCCAGCATGAGTGGGTTGGCCGCCTTAAGCTCCAGAGGTGTGTAGGTGTTGGTGATGGCCAGCGACGAATGGCGGGCCTGGTCACGTACCGATATCGGGTCTACTCCCTTCCTGAGCATATTGGTGATGCCGGTATCCTTCAGACTGTAATAGACGTACTGTTTTGAGAAATTGAGATCCTTCCTGACGTGTTTGTCCCAGTAGTCCCTGAACTGCTTCTCTGAACGCTGTCTTTCTCCCGGACGGAACCCGTCGCTGAAGAGGTAGCAGCCACCATGGGCGCTGAAGATGTCAAGATCGATCATAAGCCTGGCCACTTTCTGGGGCATGGTGATGGTGACGGAGTTGTGATTCTTGGTCTGGTCGCCCATCAGCGTGATGGTGTTCATACCAATATTTATATCGCCTACGCGCATGCGCGAGAGTTCCTTGGGCCTGATACACATGTAGTGGGTCAGATAGCAGGCCAGCAGGTAGTTCCTGTTGTGTCTCGTGACATATTCGCGGATCTGGAGGAGAATGTGGTCGGGAATGACTGTACGCTCCTTCTGATAGCCCTTGATCTTAATATTGGCGAAACGGGCGCATGGATCCTGGTTGATGTAGCCACGTTCCAGGAGATAGGTGCAGAAGCTCCGGAGCCATCCAAGGTAGTTGTTCCTGGTAATAAAGGAATTATTGCGGTCGATATACACGTAGTCCAGGAACCTGGACACAAGGTAGTGATCCATCTGGAACATATAGGTGATATCACCCTTGTCCTCCACCCATTCCCTGAAGATCTTCAGGTATGAAACGTAACTTGTAACAGTGTCCTCACGAAGACTGCGGTCATTCAGACGCTTATAGAGATAGTCGTGATACAGGTCTGCAGCCTTCGTGAAGAGGGTATAGGTCAGACTGTCAGAATTATCCACCCACGGATTCCATCCGTTCTCCAATTTACGGGTGATGTTCCTGATCATGTCCTTGGCCGTCCGTCTCATCTCCGCCTTTGACCGGCAATGGTCGAGCATGTACTTCTTACGTTTCCGTAATCCTGAGACGGGATCAAAGGCGTAGAAAAAGACAAAATTCTCCTTTCCTGTAGCCAACTGCGGATCGCTATACCCCTTTATTTCATGAGAGGCGGAATCGTGGCGAAAATTAATTTTTTTACCCATATCTTTAATTTTGACGTGGGTTATTAAACAATTTTCCGTGTCGGGACTGAAACGGAACAGTCCGAAATCTGTCCGACTTATTATGTTGTGACACTCCTTTGAAAGAAAGTAAGAGGCTGGAAACCAGCCTCTTACACCTTACAACGTAGTGCGCGTTGTCGGGATGAGGCGACTCGAACGCCCGACCCCTACGTCCCGAACGTAGTGCGCTACCAACTGCGCTACATCCCGATAACCTACTGTCGTAGGCGATTCCCTAAAATCGCCTGCAAAGGTACAACATTTAAAGGAAATGCGAATAGTGAAAAAGGAAAAAGTTCCTTCCCAAGCCCTATATTTAAGGTTTTTTTAGAAAGGCAACAGCAAATTCTTCATTCTTCATTCTTCATTCTTCATTTTTATTGCTACCTTTGCAGCTGAAACTAACCGAAATGAAACAAACAATACTCCTGATAATAGGTTTCCTGCTGGCACTGGCAGCCCGTGCCCAACACGTCATCGTGGTGGAGAAGGGTAGTGCGGAGAGCCTGTTGGCAGCTATCGGGGAAGCCAACAAGGAGAATGCCGACGAGAACGCCGAACGGCTCTACATACTGATTCCCGATGGCTTCTACGACCTGGGCGAGCGCGTGCTGACACGCATATCAGGGCACCGTGTGGCACTGGTGGGACAGAGCATGCGAGGAACAGTCATCAGGAACGCTCCCGACAAGTCGACAGAGGGAATCAGCCGCACGGCCATCTTCCAGAACCGCGGCACGGGTAACTACTACCAGGACCTGACGCTGCAGAACGACCTGGATTACTACAATGCCGGCGAGGACGGGCGGGCAGTGTGCCTGCAGGACAAGGGCACGCGTACCATCTGCAACCGTGTGTGCATGCTGTCGTACCAGGACACGTACTACTCAGACAACGAGAAGTGTCAGAACTACTTGCAGGACACGGAGATTCACGGTACCATAGACTTCATCTGCGGCGCAGGCGACGTATGGTTTGAACGTTGCCTGATAGTGACTGAGAAGCGCCGTCCTGACGGTTCCGGCCATAACATCATCATGGCACCGCGAACGTCAGACACGGAGTGGGGCTATGTCTTCAACTACTGCACCATCAGGAACGACACGTCGCCCTTCTACTACGGGCGGGCCTGGCATACCAATCCACGCAGCGTATGGCTCAATACCACGCTGCTGACCCCCGAGAAACTGCTCCCCGACCGCTTCGACCCCCAGGGAATGAAAATCTCGAGCAACTACTTCAAGGAATACAAGACAAGAGACGCGCACGGGCGTAACATCACCCCCGAGACCAACGTCGTGATGTTTACGCTGAGAGACCACACCCAGCCCTTCGCGGCCGAGACCATCATGAGATCCGGCGAGGCCCGTCAGTACACCATCAAGCGCGTCTTCGGCGACTGGCGTCCCGACAAGGTGCTGAAGGAGCTGGAAAAACAGAGCAACAAACTAAAAGAAGAACATCAACTGGACAAGAAATGAGACGATACTTTTTACTGAGCCTCTGCATGCTGGTTCTGACAATGGGACAAGCCCAGCGCGTCATCGTCGTCAAACAGGGCGACGCCGAGAGCCTGCTGGCAGCCATCGAGCGTGCCAACGGCGAGAACAATGACAAGGACTCGAAGCGGCTCTACATCCTTATCCCCAACGGCTACTACAACCTTGGCGAGAAGGTATTGACACAGCTGTCAGGCCACAACATCGCCCTGATAGGCGAGAGCATCGACGGCACCATCATCCGTAATGCACCCCCCAAGGAGCAAGAGGGTATCAGCAAGACGGCCGTGCTGCAGAACCGTGGCACAGGCAACTACCTTCAGGACCTGACGCTGCGCAACGACCTCGACTACTACAATGCCGGCTTCGCAGGTCGTGGCGTGGCACTGCACGACAAGGGCGACAAGACCATCTGCAACCGCGTACGCATGCTGTCGTATCAGGACACCTACTATAGTGACAACAACCTGAGCCAGCGCTACATGCAGGAGTCGGAGATACACGGCACTGTGGACTTCATCTGCGGCGACGGCGACGTATGGTTTGAGCGCTGCCGCATCGTGACCGAGATGCGCAAGCCCGACGGCTCCGGGCGTTGCGTCATAGCCGCCCCCAAGACGTCGAAGACCCCGTGGGGCTACATCTTCAACCGTTGCACGATAGAGAACATCGTATCGCATTTCGAGTATGCCCGCGGGTGGAACGGCACGCCCCACTGCATCATGCTCTATACCACGCTGCTGAACCCAGAGCTCATCAATCCCACACGTTTCGACTACCGCGGCATGCGTACCATCCAGAACGACTTCAAGGAGTACGGCACCATGGACCGCGAGGGACGTGACATCACGCCCAAGACTAATGTGGTAACCTTCGAACTCAACGACGAACGCAACCCTGTGGAGACCATACTTACTGCCGAGGAAGCCCAGCGCTACGACGTCAAGAGCGTCTTTGGCGACTGGGACCCCCAGCGTGAGCTGCGACAGATAGAGAAGAAAGCCAAGAAACTAAAACGCAAGCTAAGATGATATCCTTTGAATGCGACTACAACAATGGAGCCCACCCCAAGGTCATGGAGAACCTCATGAGGTGGAACGACACCCGTACCACCCCGTACGGCTTCGACGAATTCTCTGAGCGTGCCAAGCAGCGCATCTGCGAGGCCTGCGGACTGCCCGACGCCCAGGTGTTCTTCCTGACGGGAGGCACCCAGACCAATGCCACCACCATCGACTCGATGCTCTACCAGTACGAGGGCGTCATCTGTGTCGACACGGGCCATATCAACGTCCACGAGGCTGGCGCCGTGGAGTTCACCGAGCACAAAATCATCACACTGCCCCAGCAAGGCGACGGCAAGATGGACGTCCGTGTACTCGACAAGTACCTCGACGACTTCATGCATGACGGCAACAATGCCCATGCCGTCTATCCGGGGCTCGTCTACATCACGTTTCCCACCGAGCTGGGAGCCCTCTATTCAGCCCGCGAGCTCGACGACATCTACCAGGTATGCCAGCGCTATGAGATTCCGCTCTACGTCGACGGCGCCCGTCTGGGCTACGGACTGACGGCTGACGGCAGCGACATCACGCTGCCCTATCTGGCGCGCCACTGCGATGTCTTCTACATAGGAGGAACCAAGATAGGGGCATGGTGCGGCGAGGCCGTCGTCTTCACCAACCGTCCTGCCCACAAGCACTTCTTCAGCATCCAGAAGCAGCATGGCGCCGTCATTGCCAAAGGGGCGCTGATAGGCCTCCAGTTCGAGGCGCTGTTCACCGACAACCTCTACATGAAACTGGCCCGCCATGCTAACGATATGGCCATGCGCATGAAGCAAATCTTCAAGGAGAAGGGCTATGAGTTCTACATCGACTCGCCCACCAACCAGCAGTTCATCATTCTGCCCGATGCCCAGGTAGAGCGACTCGCGAAGCATGTCGAGTTCACCCACTGGGGCCAGGCCCCCGGCCACCGCACCATCTGCCGCTTCGTCACCTCCTGGGCCACCACGCCCCAGGAGCTCGAAGAACTCAGGCAGCTGCTGTAGTCATTATAACCATTGCCCAAACGAGGCAACCATTGCCCTCAACAAAAACATTGCCACGACCCTAAGGCCGTGGCAATGCCGTTCTATATACAGAGCGTGCTGCTCTTAGTTGTCTAGTTGTCGAATACGATGTCTTCAGGTGTCTCTGGCGCAAGAATGGTGCCTCCGCCATATTCACCGCCCAGACCAGGGCTACCAGCTAACAGCTGCTGCTCAGCCTTAATCACTACGACTTCCATCTCGGGGTTCATATATGTCTTCTTCATAATGCGTGTCTCCTTCTTTTTACTTAATGATTACCTTGAGCTTCGCTCGAGCTCGTTTCCGCTCGGAAGAACTTGAGTTAGCTCAGTTCTTCTCTCACTTAATCACGACCTTCTTGCCATTCACGATGTACAGACCCTTCGTAGGCTGAGCCACACGCTGACCAGCGATGTTGTAGAATACGCCATCGGTAGTCATGGCCTTCTCAACTGCTTCGATGGCAGTAGCGTTGCCTTCGTTGAAGTCAAGAGAAGGAGCCGAAATAGTCTCGTTAAACTGCAGGTATGCCTTGCCGACAGGAACTGTGGCCGCTGTGCCAGCAATCTTCAAGAATGTTGCAGCGCCGTTGCTTACGCCCAGCACATACTTCGTCTTGCCTGTTTCTGCAGATATTTCAGAACCGTCGCCAGCAACCAGCAGGTTAGAAGAAACATCGGTAGTACTGCTGGCAATATAAGGAATCTTGTATGTCCCGGCATCTGCGCTTAACAACAGTCCGGTATTGGCAGGAATAGAGCCTGTTACTTCCTCCTTTGTTATAGCCGAACCGGTGTGGCCAGTGATAAGATAACCAGTTATACTCTTAATACCTGTAAAGTCAAGTGCCTTGTCACTGCTAAATGTAGCCCACGTGTAAGAACCTATGGTTACTTCTGTAGTGGGAATTAGCTCTATCTTGGTAAGGGTTAATCCCATACCTTGAATAACCAATCCGTTGACTTGAGCAACGTCTATTACGTCTTGTGTCAGCTCCATATTCAGGGTATAAGGAGTTGCAGAGGTAATAGGAATTGCGCCCGATTCAAACTTAGGTGACAAGTCTGCCCATTTATCACCATTCTTGACTAAAACAACAGCGTTATCCGCGTTCCAGCCATTAGTGAAGAGACTGGTAATAGTAAATCTCATCATGTAGCCTGCTTTCGCATTCGTAAAATTGCTGGCGGCTATTGATAAACCTTCCCAATTATTGAACTCTTGTGTTCCAGACCATAATTCTTTGCTGCCAGTCAAATCCTTCTTGATAATCTGTACTGAGCTAATAGTATACTTGTCAAACTGAAGTACTACATTAAAGGCATTAGATACGAAAGCGTCATTAACTGTAAACTGTGTATTGTCAGCCTCGTACTTCTTTTCCATAGTATAGGGATCGTCCCAGTGATAATCGTCAGCTGCTTTCTGAGAAGGACACATTTGCATCCAACAACCTTCCTGACTTGCAGAGAAATTAACCTTGATAATATCTCCGGCTTCTATCCCTGCATTCTTGAAATGTGCCCTTGATAATGTAAACGTAGATGTGCTTTCACCAACCCATATGGCATCACTAGGTCTGTCAGTATATGAACCATCAGTCAGCTCAACCTTCGTAATGGTCATACCATCACCCTTAATCTGTCATCCTTGTGATTGCGCTACTTTAAGAATATCTCCAGTGATGGTAATATCACAGGTTCCTGCATCTGTGCGATGAACGCTTGACTCGAGGTCAGTTCCATAACCGGGAACGCAAATGATAGCTTGAGGCCAGCCACCTGTTGCTTTAGAGATGGTAAGCGTTAATACATCACTAATCTTTGCACTGGCAAACTTGTCTTTTCCGATTACGATAACATTCGTTCCCCAGTCAATTGTTGTTTCGCCAGACCAGATTTCCTCTGTTGCGGCACTACTCGAAATTACACCCCCCAGTACGGTGGCGAATAAAAGTAAAAGTCTCTTCATAATAGTTTCCTTTTTTGTTATTGTTAGTAATATAAATAAGTATCGCTCTTGTCTGAGTGGTTACAAAGGTAGGAAAAAAGGAGGATGCGGGCAAATGTTTTCCGAAAAAACTTGTCCGCATCCCCAAAAAAGTGTTTGCGTTTGCAATAAAAGTATCAGAAGCAGGGCTATTTCTGGGCTGGGATAGCGACAATGCGGCCGTTGGAAATGTAGAGGCCAGGCTTCGAGGCGTTGTTGACCCTGCGGCCCTGGAGGTCGAAGAGCGGCTGGCGTTCTGCTGGTGTCGGTACGACGGGTGTGTTGACGGCAGTCAGTGCAGCGTCGAGCAGGGCCTTCATGGTGGTGCGGTCTACGGCGTAGTCGAGCTGCATGGCATCGACAAACCAGTCATGGTAGTCGTGCTGCGTGTGTGACGTGTTGTTGGCGTCGTTGTAGGCATAGTCGTACCAGGGCATGGCCCAGAGCCATTTAGCACCTGCCTCCCAAATGCGTTGCAGCGAAGGCAGGCGGTTGTTGCCCGAATGGCCGCACTCGGTCAGGGCTGCCAGCTTGCTGGGGAAGCTCTTGCGCAGGTGTGCATACGACGTTGTCAGGCTTGAGAGGCTGGAGCCGTAGTAGTCGTCACCTACCACGTCTACGTATTCGTCGCCGGGATACCAGCCGTCGTCGTAGATACCTCCGTTCCAGACCCAGATCAGGTTATCGAGTCCCTTCGTGTTGGTAAAGTAGTCATGCATGAAACGCCACAGCTGCTTGAAGGCCTCGCCGCCCTTGCTGCCCCACCAGAACCAGCCCGTGCCACCTTGGTAGACGTTGCTGTTACCGGCAGCCTCATGCAGCGGTCGCCAGACGACAGGGATTCCCAACGCCTTCATTTGCTGGAAGTACCCCGCTATCTGGTCCATGTCGCTCACCATCTTGGCGTACTCCGCACTTGTGGGGTCGCTAATCTTACTTGGGTCGAAGCTGGTCTCGCTGGTGTAGAAAGACATGTCATTGCTGCCGTCCTTCTTCTGTAGCCAGTGCCACATGCAGCTGACGATGCCCCCGTTCTGCCACCAGTCGCTGACCATCGTCATGTCGCTATAGTCTAACCAGCCCTGCGGGTTGACATCCTTAGAGTAGGGGGCATGTATGAAGTCGAAGGTCGTCATGGCCGGCCACTTTCCCGTCCATGCGTAGACATTCTCTGCCTCTGTAATGTTCCAGTTGACGTTAGCCATCGTGCTGACGATGACCTTCTCGTCCTGCAGGCCGTTCAACACGTTGAGCAGGGCCTGAGCCTCGGGCGACTTCTCTGCGTGGACCGTCAGGCCTGCGCAGAGGACGGCAATGACTAGCGAAAGGATTCTTCTCATATAGCAGTTTGTTACGGTCGGTCTATAGTGCCTCGAGCATGCGCTTGATGACGACTGAGCAGGAAATTTCGCGGTTGGCAGCCTCGGGTATGACGATGCTTTCCGGGCTCTCAATGACGTCGTCCGTGACGATGAGGTTGCGGCGCACGGGCAGGCAGTGCATGAACTTGGCGTTGTTCGTCCACGACATGTGCTCGGTGTCGACGGTCCACGCGCGGTCCTCACAGGTAATCTTGCCGTAGTCGGCCGGGTTCGTCACCCCGGGGTTCGACCAGTTCTTGGCGTAGATGAAGTCAGCGCCCTCGAAGGCCTTCCTCTGGTCATACTCCACGCGTGCGCCCTTCACGAACAGCGGGTCGAGCTCGTAGCCCTTGGGATGGGTGATGACAAAGTCGACGTCGGCCGCCATCATCCACTGTGCAAAGCTGTTTGGCACGGCCTGCGGCAGTGCCCTGCAGTGCGGTGCCCAGGTGAGCACGACCTTGGGAGCCTTCCCCCGCCCCCCTCCAATAGAGGGGGAGGAATGCTGGGCCTTCCAGTACTCCTCTATCGTAATGAGGTCGGCGAAGGCCTGCAGGGGGTGTACCGTGGCAGTCTCCATGGCGAACACGGGTCGTCCCGAGTACTTGATAAACTGCTGCAGGACCGTCTCAGCGTAGTCGTACTCCCTGTCAGTGAGTCCTGCAAAGCTGCGTACGCCGATGAGGTCGCAGTAGCAGCCCATAACGGGAATGGCCTCCAGGAGGTGTTCCGACTTGTCGCCGTCCATGATGACGCCCCGCTCCGTCTCGAGCTTCCACGCGCCGGCGTTGACGTCGAGCACGATGACGTTCATGCCCAGGTTCATCGCCGCCTTCTGTGTGCTCAGACGCGTGCGCAGCGAGTTATTGAAGAAGATCATCATCAGGGTCTTGTTCTTGCCCAGGTGCTGATACTTATAACGTTCGTTCTTGATCTCGAATGCCTCGGCCATGGCTTTCTCCAACGGGCCGATATCCTGTACATTGATAAAGCTTTTCATACCTGACTTCTCATTTTTGGTTACTTATTCCCGGGTTACGGTCTGGTCTGGCCCTCGCCCTCAATCAGCCACTTGTAGGTGGTAATCTCCTCCAGGGCCATGGGGCCGCGGGGTCCGAGCTTCTGCGTGCTGATGCCAATCTCGGCTCCCAGCCCGAACTGGGCGCCGTCAGTGAAGCTTGTCGGCGCGTTCCAGTATACGCAGGCCGCATCGACCTGCTGCTGGAAGACGCGCGCCGTGGCCTCGTTCTGCGTGATAATGGCCTCGCTGTGTCCGCTGCCGTTCTGGTCAATGTGTGCCAACGCTTCGTCGAGCGACGCCACGGTCTTGATGGCCATCTTATAGTCCATGAACTCCGTGCCGAAGGAGTCTGGCGTGGCGGGCTTGAGCAGCACTGTGGGGTACTTGCCTTCGAGCAGCTGATAGGCTGGTCCGTCGACATAGAGCGTCACCTTATGGTCGAGCAGGGGCTTGACCAGTTCGAAGAGGTCGCCCAGGCGGCTCTCATGGATGATGAGACAGTCGAGTGCGTTGCACACACTGACGCGCCGGGTCTTGGCGTTGCAGATAATGGCGCGCGCCATGTCCACGTCGCCCTCCTTGTCGAAGTATGTGTTGACCACGCCGGCTCCTGTCTCAATGACCGGTATGCGAGCGGTGTCGCGCACGAAGTCAATCAGCCTGCGTCCCCCTCGGGGTATGCACAGGTCTATGTATCCCACGGCGTTGAGCATCTCGCCCGTGGCCTCGTGTGTCGCCGGCAGCAGGGTCACCACGTCGGGGTTGACGCCGTAGCGCTCGAGCACGTCGTGGATGAGTTCCACGCTGGCCTGGTTCGACAGGTCGGCATCGCTGCCGCCTTTCAGCACGCAGGCGTTGCCGCTCTTGAAGCACAGCGAGAACACGTCGTACGTGACGTTGGGCCGGGCCTCGTATATCATGCCTATGACGCCGAAGGGCACACTGACGCGGCACAGTCTGAGTCCGTTGGGCAGCGTCTTCTGCTTCGTGACATGTCCCAGCGGACTAGGCAGCGACGCTACGTTGCGCATGTCCGCGGCAATGTCTGCCAAGCGCTTCTCCGTCAGCTGGAGCCTGTCGTACAACGGGTTCTTCTTATCCATCTTCGCCAGGTCCCTCTGGTTGGCTACAAGGATACGCTCCTGCAGGTCAATGATGGCGTCAGCCACGGCCAGCAGTATCTTATTCCTCTGTTCATCGGTGAGCAGCGCCAGGCTCTTGCTGGCCTTCTTCACACGTTCGAAAGTCTGAATCAGTTGCATGTGGGTATAAACTCTGTATGTGGTACGTTCTTTTTGTCTTGTATCAGGTCAGTCAGGATGTTGTCACGCTCGCCATTGGCAATGATGACGCGGATGCCAGCCTGCTGCACCTGCTGGGCGGTGGTGTACTTCGAGTGCATGCCGCCCCGTCCGAAGGCACTCTTCTCCTCCTTGATATACTGCGAGAGGTCGGTGCCCGGGGCCACCTCGCGGATGATGTTCGACGTCGGTGCGTCGGGATGTCCGTCGAAGATGCCGTCGATATTGCTCAACAGGATGAGCGTGTCGGCGTGCATCATCTGTGCGATGAGTCCCGACAGCTCGTCGTTATCGGTGAACATCAGCTCGGTGACGCTCACGGTATCGTTCTCGTTGACGATGGGCAGCACGTCGTTCTCGAGCATCACCGTCATGCAGGCCTGCTGGTTGCGGTACTGCTCGCCCGGCTGGAAGTTCTCCTTCATGGTCAGCACCTGTCCGACGTGTATGCCGAACTCGCGGAACAAGTCGTAGTAGAGCCCCACGAGCTTCACCTGTCCCACGGCCGAGAACAGCTGTCGCTGCTCCACCGAGTCCAGTGCGTGCTCGACGGTCAGCTCTCGTCTGCCGCAGGCCACGGCGCCTGACGATACCAGTATGACCTCAATGCCCTGCCGGCGCAGTGCTGCCACCTGGTCGACGAGCGCCGACATACGGGTGACGTCCAGCTTGCCGTCCTTTCTGGTCAGGACGTTCGAGCCTATCTTTACAACTATGCGTCGCCTCATTTCCCAGCGTCCTTTTTGCGTATTTCTACTCTTCTTATTTTGCCGCTGATGGTCTTCGGCAGCTCATCGACGAACTCGACAATGCGTGGGTACTTGTAGGGTGCCGTCTCGCGCTTGACGTGTTGCTGGAGCTCCTTAACCAGGTCATCGCCTGCCTTGTCTTTCCACTCCTTGCCGAGCACGACCGTGGCCTTCACCACCATGCCGCGGATGTCGTCTGGCACGCCCGTAATGGCGCACTCGACCACGGCCGGGTGAGTCATAAGTGCCGACTCGACCTCGAACGGTCCAATGCGGTAGCCCGACGACTTAATGACGTCGTCAATGCGCCCTTCGAACCAGTAATAGCCGTCCTCATCGCGCCAGGCCATGTCGCCCGTGTGGTACACGCCGTCATGCCAGGCCTCGCGCGTGTGCTCCTCATCGCGGTAGTACTCCTTGAACAGGCCCAGGGGCTTCTTGTCGCCCACGCGGATGACGATTTCGCCCTTTTCACCGTCCTCGCAACTCGTGCCGTCGGCACGCACCAGGTCGATGTCGTACTGGGCGTTCGGCATTCCCATTGACCCCGGCTTCGGGTCCATCCACGGCATGGTGCCCAGGGTCATCGTGGTCTCTGTCTGTCCGAAGCCCTCCATCATACGGATGCCCGTCTTCTCGAAGAACTTGTCGAACACGGCGGGGTTCAGGGCCTCGCCGGCCGTGGTACAGTACTCCAGGCTGCTGAGGTCGTAGCGGCTCAGGTCTTCGCGTATCATGAAGCGGTAGATGGTCGGGGGTGCACAGAAGCTGGTCACGCGGTACTTCTCTATCTGCCTGAGCAGGGTGTCGGCGTTGAACTTCTCGTGGTCAAAGACAAAGACGGTGGCGCCAGCGAACCACTGGCCGTACATTTTTCCCCAGGCGGCCTTTCCCCAGCCTGTGTCGGCCACGGTAAGATGGAGCGACCCCTCGTGGAGGTTATGCCAGAAGACGCCCGTCGTCAGGTGGCCCATGGCGTAGAGATAGTCGTGGGCAACCATCTTTGGCTCCCCGCTCGTGCCGCTCGTAAAGTACATGAGCATGGTGTCACCGTTGTTGTTAACGAAGGCGGGCCGCTGGAACCGGGGTGCCTGGCGCCACTCCGAGGCCCAGTCGTGCCAGGGCAGGGGGCTGGCCTGCGTCTGCTGTGCGCCGTGGCTGCCGTTGGCGCCGCTCACCTTGACGAGTACCTTCAGCGTGGGGCTCTCGTCGACGGCGGCCTGTATCTGGCTGACGATATAGTCGTCATCGGCGCAGACAATGGCCTTGACCGATGCGCGCGTGTTGCGGTAGACGATGTCGTGCTTCGTGAGCATGTGTGTGGCGGGAATGGCCACGGCGCCTATCTTGCACAGTGCGAGCATGCTGAGCCACCACTCGTAGTGTCGCTTCAGGATGAGCATGACCGGGTCGTTCTTCCCTATGCCCAGCGACAGGAAGTAGCTGGCGGCCTGGTCGGTCTGCTCCTTCAGCTGGCTAAACGTCGTGCGTACCTCGACGCCCTGGTCGTTCGTCCATAGCAGGGCAAGGCCGTCGGGTTTCTCCTGGGCCCAGGCATCCATGACGTCGTACGCGAAATTGAAGTTCTCAGGGATGATGAACTCCAGGTTCTTATTGTAGTCCTCGACAGACTCGAAGTGAGTCTGCTTCAAAAATCTCTCTATCATTGTTTATCGATAATACGTTATAACGCTGTCATGCGGTTTGGTCTCTACTCGACCGTGAATGCCAGGAACTTCACCGGCTTGTCGCCCACGGCCAGCATGCCGTGCGGTTTGGTGGAGTCAAAGTATATGCTGTCGCCGGCGTCAAGCTGAATGGTCTTTCCGCCAATGTAGAGTTCCATCTTGCCTTCGAGCACCAAGTTGAACTCCTGCCCCGGGTGCGTGTTCTTGTAGATGGTGTGTACCCCGGGCTTCGGCTCTACCGTGACGATGAAGACGTCGGCCTTGTGGCCTACGAAGCCGCCGACGAGCGACTGGTACTTGTATGCCTTCGTCCGCTCGATGCTCATGCCCTGGCCTCGCCGGGTGACATAGTACGACTTCATGTGGGGTGACTCGGCGAAGATGAGCTCCTCGGTAGAGACGCCATACTTCTTGGCAATCTTCATCAGATTGCTGATGGTAATGTCGAGTTCGCCCTGCTCAATCTTCTCATACTTCTCAGCGCTGATGCCGATAGTGTCTGCCATCTCGCTGACGGGGATGTCGAGCACGTCGCGCAAGCCGCGCAGACGCTCGCCAATCTGTTTCAGTTGCTCGTCCATAGTTATTTTGCTCCTGCTTTAAGTCCTCTTATCACACTCGAGGTGAACCCCGCGTGCTCCATTTCGTTCAGTCCCTTGATGGTCACGCCACCGGGTGTCGTCACCAGGTCGATGGCGGCCTCAGGGTGCAGGCCCGTGGCTTCGAGAAGCTCCACGGCGCCCTTCATGGTCTGCATGACAATCTGCTTGGCCTCGTCGGCCTTGAAGCCGAGCTCGACGCCGCCTTCCGTCGCCGCCCTGATGTAGCGCATGGCGTAGGCTATGCCGCAGCTGGCCAGCGTGGTGCCTGCGGCCAGGTGGCTCTCCTCGGTAAGGATGGTCTTGCCCATCGAGTCGAAGAGTGCCGTGACCTGCTCGGTGTGCTGCTGGTCACAGCCCTCGCAGGGTGCGACGAAGGTCATGCTCTCGAGCTGGGCGATGGCGATGTTCGGAATGACAAGGTAGGTGGGAATCATGGCGTCGCCCTTCTCAAGCCACGTGCAGATGTCGGCCGACTTCACTCCGGCGGCAACCACGATAAGGGTCTGCTGCGTGTAGTCGAGCACGTCCTTAATGCCCTTGAGTACCTGTTCGACGAGCCAGGGCTTGACCACGACGCAGACGATGTCGGCGCCCTGAGCGGCCAACTGGTTGCTGGGTGTAGCGGTAAGCCCGAGTCCGGCAAAGTGCTCTCGCTGGACGCGCGAGGGGTCGGCCAGGCAGATGTCCTCGTTCTGCACGTAGCTGCCCTTGACAAGTCCCTCGGCGATGGCGCCTCCCATGGCGCCGGCTCCTATGATGGAAATCTTCATATCTTGTTCGGTGTAATGGTTAGTCTTCTGGTTCTACTCTGATGAGCCGCTCTATGAAGTCGTCGGCGTCGGCCTTCGTCAGGCACAGTGGCGGCAGCAGGCGCAGGATGTTCTGGCCGGCACAGCCGGTGAAGCAGTGCTCGTGACGGATGAGCGGCTTTCTGACCATGGCGTGGGGCATGTCCAGCTCAATGCCAATCATGAGGCCTCGACCGCGCACGTCTAGTATGTGTGAGCTGCCAATGCCGCGGATGCCCTCCATCAGGTAGTCGCCAACGACGCGGGCGTTCTCGATGAGGCCCTCGTCCTCGAAGACGTCGAGCACGGCCAGGGCTGCCGCGCAGGCCAGGTGGTTGCCGCCGAAGGTGGTGCCCAGCTGACCGTAGACGGGTTCGAACTCGGGACTGATGAGCACGGCGCCAATGGGCAGGCCGTTGGCAATGCCCTTGGCGACGGTGATGATGTCGGGCTTGATGCCCAGCC